>Ga0209671_1000046_pt1 | contig 48128 bp, 53 predicted proteins | sample WorMetHERISLAND2_2_FD_187401 | JGI IMG/M metagenome (GOLD analysis project Ga0209671, IMG submission 187401) | Marine gutless worms symbiont microbial communities from Max Planck institute for Marine Microbiology, Germany - Olavius geniculatus... | ecosystem: Host-associated > Annelida >...
AGATTGGCGTCTTTCTTGAATTCCTTCAAAAAATTTGAATTCAATTCCTTCACGTCATCGGGGCGGGCCACGGATATTTTAGTGGAACCCTTAAAAGAGACCGCCTTTAAATTCTTGCTGCCCATGACCGCCCCGAGTCCCGAACGGGCCGCGATACGGGCCTCGTCCGTCGCGATACCGGAAATCAGCGAAAGCTTTTCTCCGGCCAGGCCGATAGAGGCGATTTGAATATTTTTGGTTCCGAGTTCTTCCTTGATGGCCGCCTCGGTATCATTGATGTCCATTCCCCAGAGCGACGACGCGTCTTTGATGTCCACACCATTGTCCGTTATATGCACCCAGGTCGGCTGCGGGGCCCTGCCCGTGAAAAAGACCGCATCATATCCGGTGCGTTTGATTTCCCTGGACAAAAACCCGCCGGCATTGGCATCTCCCCAGCCGCCGGTCAGTGGCGACTTGCCCACCGCCATGAACCGTCCGGTAAAGGGCAGGCCGCAGCCGGTCAACAAACCCGAACAGAGGCCCAGATGACTTTCAGGCGCCAGCGCGTCGATGCCCGGCTTTTGCCGCTCAGCAATGATGGCGGCACCCAGTCCGTATCCGGTGAGATATTTTTTGTAAAAGCTCTCGGGTAATTCAACCGTTTCGGTTGCGGCGTCTGTCAGATTCACAACCAGGTATTTCCCCATAAATCCATTACCCATAATCGCCTCCATTGTTTTTGAATTTGCAAACGATGATCCCAATTGAGTTAAAAATCAATTGGGGGTTATTCGTTATCGGTTATTGGTTAATGGTTTAAAAGGAATCAAACCCATTCTTATGTCTCGCTTATGCTATTAATATAAAATCAGGCTCTCAACCAATACTATTTATGAATCCGCCGGGGCGGAATAACGAATAACCAATAACTAATAACTAATAACACTCTAAATGAGCGCTTTTCGCTCATTTAGAGTGTGAATATCCCGGTCTCGATGCGCTAGCCCCCGGCCATAGGCCGCATGCAGAAGATGATATCCCCATTTTTAAGCCGTTCTGCTGATTTTGCCGTGTTTCCATTGACAAAAAATGCTATTGAACCGGTTTTGCCTAAACCAATTTTTTTAATTACCTTCCTCAGACGAGTATTTTCCGGCACCTCCAAACTAAATCCGACTTCCGGATCATAATTTTCTATCCCGGCCAAGGCGTCCAGCCCGCCAAAGAGTTTTATGGTAATAGCAATTTTTTTGGGCGAGCGATACGGACAAGGGATCAGATTGTCCCATTGAATCCATTTGCGCAGCTTATGGTCTTTTGCGGTCACCATATCAATCCTTGACAAGCACCCGATTCCGGGTTTCAATTTCCTCGCACATTTTTTTGCATGGCCGCGTCAATAGGTTAGCGGTGCAGGATACTGATAACGCAAAAAGCGGCCGGTATCAAGTTCATCAGCAGCCGGATGGTAAAAAAAGAGCAATCAGTCCGGGCTAGATTGAACGCATATTTTGGGTTGTCCATGACAAGGCCGGCCGTTTCGCTTAGTGCTCTTATTCGTAAATACGGTAACGTATTTCATTAATTTTTTTCACAGCCGAGGCGCGGGGGGCGCAGAGGGTTATTATTTGCCTTCCTCTCAAAGGCAAATGAAAAGAAAATTTATCTTTGCGTTCTTTGCGACTTTGCGGTGAAATTAAATGATTTTAGAACATCTCGCTAAGGTTAGTCTTCAAAACACACGTGCTTTGCCTGGAATGGGGCATTTGGTAGCAAAAGTCATATCATTCGGAAATCCAATCGGGTACTTCCTCCCGGCGAAATACATCCTCAATGGTCTCACGGCGCCTGATCACCCCTTCCTGGTTTCCCTTGACAGCCACAGCTGCCGGTCTTCCCAAGGAATTGAAGTTCGGCGACTGCATTTCCTGGTAGGCGCCGGTGCCCACAAAAATGATCAGGTCTCCAGGCCCAATATCACCCGGCAGGCAGGCATCTCCCGTAATTCTGTCCGGACCGCAGCTTTTACCGGCGATATCTGCGATGACCCGACTGCCGCTTGGGTAGTTGTCAATGGGTTTGCCATCGACAACGTATGGCTGGTTGGGCGGATTGTTTGCGCCCAGCAGCCAATAATCAGTCGTATCTGTGACCACCCAGCTCCATGGTATGGGGGTCGTCTGTTTTTTAATAAATTTGATCCGGCAGACATGAATGGATGCGCTGCCGAACAGGCCCCGACCCGGCTCGAGCTCCAGGACCGTATTTTCAGTTTCGATCCCCAGCTGGTTCAATTCTTGCCGAAACCAGGAGGCGGATCGACTGTATTCCTCAATAGAAGGGGCGTTCTTTTTCTCAAGATCCGGGCCGGTTGCGGAAAGCAGCTTTTTGTGATTCGTCCTGAGAAGAGCAGACACCACACGGTATCTCGCATTGTCGCCGAAAATGCCTGCGGCCTTGTTGAGCAGGTTCAGCAGGCGCATCTCCCGCACCATGGGTCTTTCTTCTTCATAGGAGACAAATGGATCAAGGTGCTGGGCAAATCCACCCCCGATATCAATCTCTGCTGGTTCCCAGCCATTCAGAGCAAGCTTCAGCTCCTGTATGGCCTTCGCATAACCTTTCATCTCCGCTTCCCAGTATTGAAGATCTTTGCGGTGGCGGCCCAGGTGAATGTGAACGCCTGTCAGATTGAACCACTTGGATTTGAGAATGCGGTTTCCCAGATCCCCTATGTCCTCGGTTGGGATCCCGGCCTTATAGGCAAAATGAGCGAACTCACTTGCCAGGGGCATCCCGTGGACCAGATCCGATGTCTGATTCATGTTGGAAAAGTTGGGCCGCAACCGAAGCCGAACAAAGGCCTTCTTATCAAGCTTTTCGGCAAGGCGCTCAATGGCATCATACTCGGACTTGTCATCCATGGTGATCCTTACGCCCTGTGCTATAGCATACTCCAGGAATTGCATGTCGGTCGTAAGCTTACTGTTTCCATTTAATGATAGATAACGAGGATTGAAACCACCGTCCAGAGCGGCCCTCAACTCCCCCTCACTGAACAGATCACACCCTTCGGTCTCGTTTGCCAGAACCCGGCATAGAGCTATGGATGTGTTGGCTTTGATCGCCGGCAGAACACGGACCTTCCCCTGCCACTCAGCAGCGAAAGATCTTTTAAACCGTTGAATATTTTCAATTAGCTGAGTCAACGAAATGATGGTCAACGGCGTACTGTATTTTTCCACTAGCGCTCTGACTGGCAAGCTGTCTGCACAAAACTCATCTTTATCATTGTAGTAAAAGGCGTATTCAGGCATGGATATCCTCCATGGAAGCCGTTATGAAGATAATCCACAAATTCCACCATCATCTGTTCTTTGGTCTTAAAATAATGCACCAGCATACTCGGGTAGACACCCATGCGATCCGCTACTCTGGCAAAGGAAGCCCACTCGAGCCCTTCCTCTTCCATGACCTTGTAAAGATGATCCAGAATTTCAGGTTTCCGTATATCTGATTTACTCTTTCTGCCCAACTGTCCACCATACAGATTAATAATTAGTTTGAACGTTCGTGCTATGAATAGGGTGCAGTACCAGTACTGTCAAGGGGAAAGTTCACCCCTTAAAATCCTCTTCTCTTGCAAATAGGATCAGGTATTTTTCAAATGATAATAAGCCAGAACATTTTAGAGAAAAAAATATTGACACAAAACCGTGTAATACACTAATAAGTGTTAAAACACGGTTAATAAGATTGAAAGGAGGCAAAAATGAAAAGAAATAGAATTCGTGAGCTCAGATTGAGATCAAACTTGACCCAAAAACAACTCGCTGAGGCTTCTGGATCAAGTCAACAGCAAATTCAAAGAATAGAAGCAGGGATTCAATCTCCGCGATTTGAATTGGCTTTAAAAATATCGGAAGCTTTGGGAACTTCAATAGACATGGTTTTTCCTTCTACTAAAAAACCGATTCTTTCTTATGAAAGAAGAAAGAAAAAAGATGAGAATATATATTTAGATGAAAAATTTGTGGATGGCATGCAATCGGCCGGAATAGACATGGTACCTGAAAATTGGTTTTTTAAATATCGGCTTCGGGGTGGAGCAGAGGGTATTCTTTCTATAGGAGGTGAGGAAAAAAAACGCCTTTGGAATGCTGTTCAACGTACTTCTCATAACGAAACTTATATAGCATTTCAATCAGTAGGTAAAATGATACTTTTAAATTTAGATCATTTAATTTTTTGCCACTTTTTATTTGAGGGACCTTTTCTCGAGGATAGGAAGGAAGAAGATACTTATGAAATTGAGGTTTATATAGCTGAAGATTCAAAGGCTTATCAATTCGAGGTCGATCCTGATGAGACAGATTTATCTGATGAATCAGCACATTGGGAGCATGTTCAGTTCCAGAATCTAATCTACCATGCTGAAACCTTTATCGAAAAAAATGATATCTTCCTATTTAAAGATTCAGATGGAGAGACTGCGGTTTTTAGAGCAGAAGATGTCGCGATGATTAATATGCCATTATTAGTTGTGTCACCTGACTATTATAGAGCGACATTTGAAAATTATGAAGAATAATCCATATGAAATTAACTTTTTGACAATTAATGGAGACAGAGGAGGGCGACTAGTAAGCTATAATTTAATTGTGGTTGAGTATTCATCATTTTTTATCTTATACATCTATAATACAATGTAGACATAGTCAAATATCAACCAACACATGGCAGTGAATTTCTATAAAATTCGAGGGACACAATACTCAGTTGTTGCATGGATTATGATGGAAAGATCCATCAATCCCTATGAATACGGGGACAAACCGGAATCACAATGGCATTGCTGCATCTCCCCCTTGGTTGATTCCTGTATTTCTGTTGTAGGGTGGGCTGTGCCCACCTTCGACAGATAGATTCAGCTCTACTATCTTTTCGATGCCGGCACCCAAATCGCAATTTTCGATTCATCCACTCCAGAAAAGTAACTTTTTATCACATCACATATCCTTGGTTTAATGCCTGTTGTGATGGCCTATATAAAAGGGGGTCATGTTGGATTTTTCTTTTTAAGGAAATCTTCATATTCATGAATGTTGATATTTGGTTAAATGGTTCGGGGGCCTATTACACACCGGGTTCTACACTGCGGATTGATATCGCAGCGCAACCCGTCCCCGAACCCGCCACTATGCTCCTTCTGGGTGCTGGTTTAGTCGGTCTTGCTGTGTTCAGAAAGAGAATTAGAAAGAGGTCAAGAGAAAGAATCTAAAAGTTGCCAATCGCTATTTTTCCAATAGGATCGAGGTTTGTTTTTGTCATTGGGAATTTAGTCATTTGAATTAGTTTCGAGTTTCGTGCTTCGGATTTCGGATTTAAATAGTTGCACAAACGATTATGCCACCTTCGAGGGGGCTTCTAGAGGTCTTAAGCTCAGCGGGATGAACGTTCACTGATGAACCCTGTCAGCACGCGACGCAGCACACCGCCAGGCCGCCTTTGGAAGTCTCTTTGTATTTGGTGCACATGTCCCGGCCGGTTTCCATCATGGCATCGACTACCTCGTCGAAGGTGACCTTCTGCCGGGCTGGATCACCGGCTTCCGCCAGGATGAAGGCGTTCAGGGCCTGGACGGCCCCGACGGCGTTGCGTTCGATACAGGGTATCTGGACATATCCCCCCACCGGGTCGCAGGTCGTGCCCAGCTGGTGTTCGAGGGCAATTTCAGCCGCGTTTTCCACCTGTTTCATGGGCAAGCCGCTGGCATTGGCGATCAGGGCCGCGGCCATGGACGAGGCCACCCCGATTTCACCCTGGCAGCCGACTTCCGCCCCGGCGATGCTGGCGTTATGTTTGGCGATAAAAGCGATGGCGGCCGCGGCCAGCATGCCGTCCCGAAATTGTTCCGCCGTATACTCGAAATGCTGCTTCATCAGGTAGATCACGCCGGGCATCACCCCGGCCGAGCCGGAGGTGGGGGCCGTGACGATTCTGCGGCCGGCGGCATTTTCTTCCGAAGCCGCATGGGCGTATGCATTCAGCAGGGCCAGCGAACGGCCGGTCTCGCGCTTCATGCGCTCCGAGTTTTTGAACAGCACCGGTGCCTTGCGCATCAGACCGATCGGTCCCGGCAAAATCCCATCGGTGGACAATCCCGTTTCCACTGACCGGCACATGGCATCGATCAGGCCGTCGATTCCGTTCAGGATTGTGGCCTGCGGTTGTCCGGTCAGCGCTTCTTCGTTTTGCAGCATGACCTCGCGCAGGGACAGGCCCGATTTGCGCATAATTTTGCGCAACTCGTTCATGTTGCGATACGGATAGGGCGGCTGGCGGCGCTCCGGTCCAGTCTCACCCCTGCACTGGATAAAACCGCCCCCGATGGAGTAGTACTCCCTTTCCAGCAGAAGTTGATCACCCGCTGCCAGCCTGAACCGCAGCGTGTTCTGATAGGGCAATAGCGGATCGGCTCCTTCGAAGTGAATGTTTGATGCCGTGAAAGATATGGCGCCCGTTTCGAATGGCAGCTCGTAAACTGATGCGGGATTGTCCAGCAGCGCCAGCAGTTGATCACAATCGCAGCTCTCCGGTGCCCAACCAAGAAGCCCCCCCAGTACGGCCTTGGGAGTGCCGTGACCTTCGCCGGTCAGGCTCAGTGACCCGTAAAGATAGACATCGATGGTCGCCCGGGTAAAATCCGACGAGCGCTCAAGGCTATTCCTGACCGCCTCGCGAAAGCTCAAGGCAGCCTTCATGGGGCCGATGGTATGAGAACTCGAAGGACCGGGACCGGTCTTGAAAATATCGAAAATCGAAGTGGTTATGTAATCCGGCATGATGTTCTCCATGCAACTAAGTGCTCTATTTCGTAAATACGGTAACGTATTTCGGCAATATCTTTCACCGCTGAGACGCAGAGGGCGCAAAGAGTTTTTATTTATCTCTGCGTTCTTTGCGACTTTGCGGTGAAATCAAATAATTACTAGAACATCAACCAATAATATGTCACTGCATTTTTGAAACTATGTACTAAGCATGTGGCAGGCGTTGTCGCGGCTGATTCGAACACCCACGAACGGCAGTCGATTATTTTAGTCACAGATGAAGGAGTTTAAAGCAAATTGAAAAAATTTACAAGGAAGTGAAAAACAAATGGGTCGCGATTAATCGGGTTCGGATTCGGATGCGCAACGTTCCGGGGACTGCAGATAAGCCGCCGTCAGGAAAAAAGTAATGAACCACCCTCCTTTGGAAGACAAATTCAAACACATAAAACCCAATCGTCGCGGTGATCAGCCCAGTAAAAATGCTGTGAAAGAAAGCCTCCTGGTATATTTGACGATCTATGCCATGGGCCCGAAACACAACCGAATAGATAACCGCTGCAGCCAACCAAATACTAAAACCCAAACCGATCAGAAAAAACGGCTCGTTGAGCAATCTTTGTCGAGCCTTCAGTGGCGCCTCTTTGGAAAGGGATTCGTTGTCGCGCCGTTGGTTCAGGTAGTGCCGAATCGGTCGCTCGTAAATCAGGACTAACATTGACGCAATAATGAATGCGCAGGGAACAAAAATACGGGTTATCCGGATTGCAAGCGGCATGATTTCCGGTGCGGATAGTGCGCTGATCCCCCGGGTGATAAAAATGATGACGGCAACACCGATTGCATTGGAGATTAAGCTTGCAATTAACATCGCGTTTTTGGCACGAAAATAGGACAGTTTCGACATGAGGTTTTACCCCTTTCACTTGCCTCAATGCATTCGGTATCAGAATATTTATTCTAATAATGAGAACCTGATCCTCCGGGCTCGGGTCTTGACTTGGGACACGCTAATTTTTTACCGGTAATGAGTGCATATCGCAAGCATTAGTTGAGAATCCTTTTCGTCCAATGTATTTTAGTTGTTGACAATAATTTTTTATTCCTCTGTAATCTTAGAAAAGCAGGAATCACGATGTACCATCCAAGATTCAGAGGCAATCATTACGGTATTGGCTTGAAGTACCGTTCGCAATTCGGTCAATTAGCGTACAGAAATTGGGAGGATTTGATGAAGCTGTTTAATATGATTGCGTTGGTGTCGTTACTTATCATTGTCGGGGCTTGTAGCACTGGAAATATCATCGTCGGCGGTCCGATATCTCACACGAGCCTGCAAGACGGCATCTATGACGGCAGCGCTAAAAATGGACCCGTCAAAGTCAAAGCCAAGATCACAGTAAGCGAACAAAAGATTACAAATATTGATTTGATCGAACACCGGACGTGGAAAGGTGGACAAGCCGAAGGTATCATACCCGCCAGAATCATTGAAGCTCAATCAACCAAGGTTGATGCTGTTTCAGGCGCTACCATGAGCAGTGTGGCCATCATGAATGCGGTGGAAGATGCCGTGCAAAAAGCCCAGTGATCGATTTTGCAAAGCTTCTGTAGCTATCGAGGCATTGGGAATTATCTTCCAAGAGGGACCTTTAACCAATATTTTATTCGAGTAATCTCCCCACCGTGCAGTGAAATACGGAGGAACCGGCTCGAACGGATTCGGTGGTGACAGAGTTGGTAAACCCGGCTTCGATTAGCATCGATTCAACCTCGCTGGTCGAGTAGAGCCGGAAAACACTTATATCCAGTCGACGCTGTTCCAATTGAGCAATATCCTCGAAACCTAACGCCAACATTCCCCCGGATCTCAGCAGACGGACGATGTTTCTAACAGTGGCCTCGGGATCGGGCCAGAAATAGATCGTATTGACGCTACAGATTTTGGTATACGCATCTTCCGAAAACGAAACATCATCGATATCGCCTTTGTGTATGGCAACCCTGCCTTTTTCAATGTGCTTCCTGTTTCTCCGTCTGGAAATCGACACCATGGTATCCGAAAAATCAATGCCCGTAATGATACAGCCGTCCACCTGCCGGGCAATTTTATCAAGCAATTTTCCCGTACCGGATCCGATCTCCAGAATAAGATCTCCCGCCTGTGGGGACAGTTTTTCATACACGAGCCGGTTCAATCTGGCATTTCCAATGTCAAAGATATTTGGCATGACCCAGCGCCCAAACCAGCCGGCGGGTTTACAAGCTTGCTTTGAAAAAAACGTAGCAAATCGCATTGGCTCATCCTTATTCCATTTACTGGTCATCTAAAAAACTCCAGTGACTGGATCACTTCCCTCCCCTGGCGGGAGGGGTTGAGGGAGGGGGATAAAAAAGATGGCACACCTTTAACTTGGGCTTTCTAAATAAGCGTGTACCATTTTTGCATACATGTTCAATTCCAAATTCTCAATTGTATACGATCTCCTGTGCTTCCTTAGTAATTGCAAGAAGGTCTTTACCTTCAATTTCCAATTCGATGCCGAACTTACGCCGGATCATCTTCTTGATTCGTCGGGGACCTAATCTATATATGCCAAAGTCAAGTCCGTGCTCAATGCAGTATTTCATTTGTCCGGCATACTTTGCCTTGTTGAACCCGCAGCCCAGAAATCTTACTTTTTCGCGTATCATGTTTCCCCCTTCAATGATTTACGAGAGTGTTTAGTACTTGGTGTTTGGTGTTTATTGATCTAACATATTGAAAGAAATTCGATACGTCGTACCAAATACTAAACACGAAACACAAAACACATAATGAATTCGACTTTTTACGAATTCATCATCATTGAAAAACAGAATCTATTTGACTCATTTTCTTTTAAACGCCTTCTGCAATTTATTTAAAGTTCTAATAGCGTTGACCTGCTCGTTTTCTGATAAAGCAGATATAAGTTCCGAGCTCGACTCATTGAAGGCTCGCATGCTTTCTTTCCAGACGGCATAACCTTCAGGAGTTTCGGAAAGCAGCGTCAAACGACGATCATGAGTATCAACGGTAACTCTAATTAATTTTTTCTCGGATAAAATCTTCACTATTTTCGAAACGTTTGATTTCTCGAACAGCAACGACTCGCCTAGCTCTTTTTGAGTGAGCGGCCCATGCCAGACAATTTCGTTCAAAACGCTAAACTGTTGCTGTTTGATACCAAATTGTTGACAAACCTGGTTCATTTCCCGTTGAAGAAACTGACCACATTTCAATAAACCCTGAACGATTTGGGTCACATTTTGAGTCGGTAACGAATTTTCTCCGTTCCTATGAACTAATTTTTGAGAACTTTTCTTCATTTTTCGCCTGTACCTATAAGAAAGCCAATTAGTTTCCATATACACCAATATGCCAAAATGGTTTCTATGTCAACTAAATTTATCTGTTTGTCCTAAGTTTAAAAGCAGATTCATTTGATTGGTATCACCTCCTGACCTTCCCCTCAAAACCGATCCGGATTTCCATTAGAACTACGGAGGCATTGACTAAGTTGACTATTTTTTTTACAAACTACTGAGGCAACTGCTTTAGTAGTGAGCGCTCCTCACGCTGAGCGGGAGGCCTCAGGAAGCCCCCTGGAAGGAGGCAAAATCATTGGCGCAACGATGTAAATCCGAAATTCGTGTTTCGTATTTATTCTATCTCGTTGGACTCTAACCGTACCAGTAGAACCTTTTCGGGTCCATCACTAGAAGTGGTGGTTTAATGCCGGAATTAGCGCTCACCCCGTTTCGCATCGCCCGGCATATTTCGATAAGAACCCTCATCCGGTTATCCAGGCTTCCGCCCCATTGGTCATCCCGGCGGTTGTGCCACGGCGATAAAAACGGGCTGAGCAGGTAACCATGGGCACAGAGTATTTGAACACCGGAAAATCCCGCCGTCAGCCCAAGTTTTATGTAATCGAAACAATTCTCTGCCCGGATCGTGGTTTCGATCAGCCAGCTTTTCACTCAAAGCTCTGCCGATACCCGATCCTGCACCGGTGATCATAGCAACTTTGTCTTTAAACTTTTTCATCTATCCTCTATTTATCTGCTACCAATCCATCCGCATAGCAGCGCAGCGGCATGTCATTTACCAATGCGGCCAAACATTTATTGCAGGAAATGCGGGCGGCTTTATTTGTCTTGCTTCTTTAATCTTGATGAATTTGTAATAAGTCGAATTCATCATGTGTTTGGTGTTTCGTGTTTGGTTTTTGGTAAAACACCTTGCACGTCATATCAAGATGTTATACCACTAAACACTAAACACCATATACTAAATACTCTTGTAAACAGGTCGTTTTTCGACTTTTTACGAGACTGTCAATCTTCTTTATTGACTTTCTCCCCTATCCTTCAGTTCTGGAATGATTAGCGCTTTCCAATATATGGATACACATGGCCGCATCCTCGACGCCGATGTTGCCGCGGCCGTTTTCGGCCAGGCCGAGCCGGGCGCCTTTCACCTGCCGCACGCCGACCTTACCCATCAGCTGCTGTCCGATTTCGTAAATCTGGAGAAGAAAGCGGGACTATCATGAAAAAATGCATTTACAGGCGGTACCCTAAATAGCTAATTATTGTAAGATTAGCTTGCAAATTGCTCAAATTGCGTTTATATTAACAGTAATTAATATCGTTAGATAACGTTATAAACAAGGAGTTGGATAGATGAACCGTCAAACGCTCGCTTTTCTCCATGCCCACGGAATCACGTCAAAGCCGAAGTCGCTCGAAAAGATGCTGGTTGATGTAATCGAGCAGCTTCCATCCGTTGCGTACTTCAGAAATCCCGAACACGAGCTCTCCAAAGCCGAAGCTGCTGAGCTTGAAGACGGCGGCTTCGACTTGACGCCCAAGAATCATGGGAGGAAGGATCCCATTGGCCGGTATGCTGCGCTCTACGCTGGCATGCTATCAAAATCCAAGTCGGTGAAAGAAACAGCGAAGATGCTCGGAGTGAACCCAAGCCGCGTACGACAGAGACTGGTGCACGAGCGATCCCTGTATGGCATCAAGAGTGGCTCAGAATGGCGTATCCCGTTGTTTCAATTTAACGGTCGTAAGCTGGTCCCGGGTGTAGGAAAAGTCTTGGCTGCACTACCTATATCACTCAATCCTGTGTCGGTGCTTTCCTGGTTCATGGTTCCGAATCCCGATCTTGAAGCACCTGAAGAGGGGGATTCTCGGCGTACAATTAGATTCAGCCCGCGTGACTGGCTATTGATAGGCAACTCTCCTGAGAAAGTGGTTAAACTGGCTGAGGCACTGTGACGGATGGCAACATTCCCAGACCCACCGTCCAAGGCACACCTACAGGCAATTGGGCCTGACATAGCCATCATTCACAAAGGCACGAGACTTTGGCGTATCTACTTTCGAGGCGGCCCCCATCCGACGACATGGAATCAATTTCGCAAATACGGTCCAACGAACTCCAGATTTGATCATCATACGACACCAAAGCGTGTTCAGCAGAGAGCTATCACCTATCTAGCGGAGAACGGTCAAACCTGTCTTGCAGAGGTCTACCAAGATACTCGAACGATTGATCGCAGAAGGGACAATCCCTGGCTTGTGAGGTTTGAGACAGTGCGAGATGTTTCGCTGTTGGATCTAACAAATCTATGGCCGACAAGAGCAGGAGCATCAATGGCGATCAATTCCGGCTCAAGGGCAAGGGCCAGGAAATGGTCGAGGGCAATCTACTCTGCCTACGCAAGCGTCGAAGGCTTACTTTACTGCTCCGCAATGCACGGGAATAGGCCGGCTGTCGCGCTGTACGATAGGGCGACATCTGCTATGCCTATGACTCCAAACTTCAACAGAGCACTCATAGACCCAAGCATGACCACGGTTCTATCAAACGCCGCCGTTGAACTCAACTACATCCTGATTTAACTTTCCTGCCGAGAAGCTCCCCATCTTGGGCGGTATTGTTGACCTTGGAACACCTTGATCCAAAAAAAAGAGCGCATCAGACGGTATCGCCGCTGTGTCTATGAAGCCGGATCATTGAAACAACTCGAGAAAGGCAACATCAAGGTTATTGCGGACAAAGCACTTGAAAAAGAGCGCAGCCGGGAAAGTTATATTTTTATGGGCGCATATCTGTCCCGCGTATCACTATTATATCGGAGAGGTTTTCGAAATCTGTGGATAAAATTTGTAGATACCGGAAGGCCCTGAACGGTATTCTACCTAATCTGCCGTTGCATTCATACTTCGGCTGAGCTCAATCAGGGGCTGATGGCTGACGCGAAAAAAGCCTCCGCTGGGCCGATCCAAATCGACGACCAATAAAAAAACCGTGGCGTAGGCGACAACCAAAAGCGTCGTCGGAAAAACGTGACGCCGGTCACTCCAGCCCATCCAGTATCCGTACATCACCATGACCACCATAGATAGGAAAGACAGCACCACAAATAGCATGTCCGGGATCCGTTTCCATAGCACGACATCGACTCGCTTGGCGTAAATATCGATAGTTTCGTTGAGCGATTGGATAAAGACTGAAACAACCGGAGTGCGATCCGCTCGGGTGATCATCGTCGACTCGGTCCAGATCTTCTCATGAAATTGCTCAGCGCGTGCCTTCATTGCTTTGGAGACTTCCTCAGCGACAATCCGGCGGTCGGCGGCATACTCGCGCAACAACCGGCGGATGTTGGAGCGGTGCGGTTCCGGCATGTGCGCGGCGCGCAGATAGGTGGTGCCGATGGCATTTGCCTCGTCGACCACCAATTTCCTGCGAGCATCGTACTGTGATCCCGCCATTCCGAATGTAAAAGCGACCAAGAAACCGACCAGTGCAAGCATTGCACCCAAGACAGTACCGGCCTGTGCCTTGCGACTCTCGGCCAACGCGTCCGCGTTTGGCCCCCTCCAGCGCCCCAATCGAAAGCCCGCCTCGATTGAAAGCGCGAAGAGTAGAAGGTAGCCGACGAAAACCAACCAGTAAGGAACTTTGTCAAGGAATTCGTTTACCATTATTTTGGCACCTCCCTAAATATTCAGTGTCCAATCGTTGCAAGAGGGCTTAATCCTTATGTTCTGTGATTATCTGACCCGGGCAACGAAAAACCACTCCCTGTCGATTGTATACATTGAGCATAACTGCCTCGATAATGGGCTGATTGACATCTTGCCCTGCTTTCCATGTGACAAGAAAATTAGCACCTTCACCGCCCCTTACATCCTGTGGCTCGACGAAATAATACTTAGAAGCCAAAGGTCCTAGTCGCACGGGTTGGTAGATATGGCTCCTTATTTTTCGGCCGTCAGTATCGAAATAATCAGCTTTCAGTATGGTAATAGAGTACTTTGGATCTGTATTTCGTATACTTAAGAGCGCTGACAGCTGGAATTTTTCTTTTACACTCCCGATAAAAAGGTTTGAATAGATTGAAACGTAAACCGTTTCGCCCGCTGAAAGCTTCGGGGCTGTTTCCGCATTAGCCAATGAGTTCCCGAATAACAGAAAAACAACCGCCACGAGTAAGCATTTCCGGACAACGGGTTTTCGATCAAGCATAATAATTTTCTCCTAATATAAACGTTAGCTCCTAGTAATAAAACGGATCTATCTACAATTTAAAGGATCGGATCATTTTATCCCCCTCCCTCGATCCCTCCCACCAGGGGAGGGAAGATTTCTCCTCCCCCTTGACGGACTGCGACAAGCTCAGCCGAGCGGGGAGGCCGGGTGGGGGTGAAATAAAATAGATAACTACCCTTTCCTTATTATTGTCTATAGGCTCGTAATAGAATTAACGAGCTATCTTGCTTCTTGTATGAAACTTCATCTACATTAACCCCAAGAAAGGGATTTTAAATCGTCCTCGTCCTCGTCCTCGTCCTCGTGCTCGTACTCGTCCTCGGGTTTTAAGAAGGCTCAAAAGCTTCGAGGACGAGCACGAGGACGAGGACGAGTACGAAATGGCCAATGAGTTCATCGGAAACTTCGTTGATTTGGCCCAGATTCTTTTCCGATCAGACCGGCTGTCCTCTAGCCGGCCTGCGACGAGCTCAGCCGAATCGAGCCCGCGCTCTTATGCTCCAATAACTCAGACAAAGTCCTGGTTGATCTATTGTTCAGCGCGGATTAATCAGCGTTGTAAATTTTCATCATCGCCTTCACCATCACCGTGTAACACGCCATTTTCAAGGGGCGCGTCAGCCAGCTCCCCCTCAACCCGTGGCTTCGGTTCATCGGGCTCCCGGTGCTCCGGACGCACCGCATCACTGGCCGGTGTTTGAGCAACCTGGGCACCGAGGGCCGCGGCCTGGGCCAGTATGGCACCGGGCGAAAAGCTCTCTTCTTTGGATTCCCAGCGCTGACCGATGGTGAGCGGTCGTTTGTCGTCCCCGGCCATGTGCAGCGTTTGCGTCGGGAAAGCAAAGTCTATTCCCTCGGCATTGAAGCGTTCCATAATCTGCATGTTGATCCATTGGGCGTGCTCCAGGTAGTCCCAATAATCGGGTGGATGATACCAGTAGATCACAATGATGTTCAGAGAGTCGGCATTCATTTCGTTGAAGTAGACGCGCGGCTCATATTCCGGCTTGTTGATCGGCTCGTTGGGATGCGGTTCCTGATCGGCTTTGGCACCGTTGGCGACAGTGACCGCCAATTCCTCGGTGCCGTACGTAGTTTCCAATTCAGGCGTTTCCGGCGTTTCTGGCACAGCCAGGATATCCCGTATAATTTCAACGCCAAGGGCAATCTTTTCCGGCGGCGTGTCGTAGGTGACGGTGACATTGAAAACCCGCCGGATAAAGGGTCGGCGTCCGATGTTTTCGACCTCGGCGTTGGCCATTTGCTGGTTGGGGATCGAGGTCAGATGACCGGTCAGCAGCCGGATTTTGGTCGATCGCAGACCGATGGCTTCCACCGTGCCGTTCTGCCCTAAAACGTTGACGCGCTGGCCGACCCGGTAAGGTTTGTCCAGAAAAATCATGAAACTGCCGATGATATTTTCAAGTGTCGGCCGGGCGGCCAGGGCAACTGCCAGACCACCGATCCCGACGCTGGCCAGCAGCGGACCCAGCGAAACGCCGACCTGAAAGAGTCCTTTAATCAATAGTACCACCATCGATATCAGGCCCAAAATACCGAATATGGCCCGGAAATACGATGCTCTGATTCCCTCCGGATCGATTTTGGGCGAGGCAACGATGGTTTCCGCAATGGCGGTGGCAAGAAAAAGCACGCCTGTCGCCAGGAAATACCAGTGGGCCATGGTGAGGCAGGTTCGCACCACCAACAGCTCAGTACCGGTTAGATTGACGGTTTGGTCAAGGAAAATGGCCGTATAATACAGTGTCATCAGTACAACCAAATTGAATAATACCCGCCGCCGATTGCGACTCGCATCCGACAGCTCGGTCGACCGACGCAGTAAGATGCCGTGAAAAACGACCAGGAACAACACGACCAGCACCAATGTGACCACCAGGGCAATCCACTGCCAGAGCGTTTGCCCGCGGTACATCGTGCTGAGCCAGGCGGGCATGGCTTCGGCCCAGCGGCCCAACAACGTTGTTTGGGGGATCAGCTGGCCCGGTGTTGATATATAAAAATCATAGAATCCCTTGGATCTATCGGCATATCTGTATTCAGGTGCAATTTGCGAAAAATCACCCCGATACGGCAGATCCCGGACTTTTTCGTACATATCAGCCAAACTTTTGACCGTGGCGGCACTGAACAGATAATTGCCTTTCTCAGGACCCTCCATCATCTCGACGATTTCGATACTGGTGTTCGGGATTCGCCAGCGAACCGGCCGGGTGTTGCCCAGGGCGGTTTTGCTGAGCCGATCCCTTTCAGCCATGACCATTTCCCTGTCCGGCACGGAATCCAACAACGGCAGCATCATCCGATCCAGAATCTCCTTCAGTTGAAGTACACTTTCGATGCCGACGTCATTGCGGATCGCCTGCGGTACCTTGCTCAAATCTAAGGTGTTAACGGCACGGTTCATGAGGTTCAGGGCCATTTTTTCGACGTTCCGGGCCTCTTTAACCGTAATTTTCGGCGGGTCGGCTTTAAGTGCTGCATTGGTTTCCATGACCATGGCATAGGCGCGGTTGACGCTGTCCAGGAAACCATTGAAAGTTGAACGCGGGGTGGTATTGTCAATCGGTTTCAAACGGTTGCGGATCTGTGATTCGAGATAATCCAAGGTTTTCTTGGAGGCCAAGTACTGTTCATAAATTCCGCTTACCACATCGGATTTGTAAGGCAGGTGCTTCACCTGGAAATAAAACCGCGGTATGCGCCGGACGGTCCAGGCTGAGAAGAGAAATTCACCCGCGTGCGGCCCGGAATCAATTCGTTCAATCGTAATGCTTGAGCCGGGAATCACCCAGCGACTGATATTGTCCCGTGCGACTTCGGCATATCCGGGGATTTCCTCAAATGAGGGCAAATCCATGCGGCCGAGGACTTCAAGCAGCATTAATGCTCGACGCGCGATAACACTCCTGGCATCGCTGTTCGGGGTCGTGCTGAAATCGAGGGTTGAAATAGCGCGCTCGTAGGCTCGAAAGGCTGTGAGGTTGAAACTAAAGACGAACTGGATTGACGCTCAGCTTGCAGCCAATCGTCGAGCGCAATGTTCACGTCCCTCAGGAAGCTGCGCAGGGTGTCCCGCGGGCTGGAGGTGTCGGCTGTTTCGAGAGGATTAAATTCCACTTCCGCTTGTATCGTTTCGGTTATGACATCCTCTTGTTCCTGCGCATCGGCGCTGACGACCACCGGCGCACCGATGAGCGATAAAAGTGAGAAACAATATAGTATCTTGATTAATTTCATTTTCTACCTCGGTTGTTCACGACAAACTACTTTTTTCTCTAATGGTGAATTTTAGCTATATAGATGATGAGCCCCGCATCGGACAGTGTTCGGCGCTGCAGCACATATGGTAACAATGATTTAGTGATTTGGGGCTTTTAGCCGAGTTCAAAAAGGATTTTAATCATTATATTTGCGGCTGCAAGCTCCTGATATCCGATCCAAACTCCAGAATAGAATACCTTTGAACTTTTGAAACACGATTATGAAATGACGAATGTCGAATGACGAATGTCGATTGTCGAATGGAGGATTCGCTTGGGGCTTGGGGCTTGGGGCTTCGCTCTTCGAGCTACGACCCCACACGTCGCTCAGTCGTTTTAAAACAGATAGAATACCTTAAATCCAAAATCCGCATTCCAAAATCTAAAATTCCCTTTAATAAGTTTCTTTTCCGATCAGAACGACTGTCCTTTAGCCGGCCTGCGACGAGCTTAGCCGAATCGAGGCCGCGTTCGTGTGAAACTAAATCGTTCTTAGACAGGATAATAGGATCAACAGGATTGCTATTTGTATAGTAGGTAACTATCCTGCCGATCCAGTTGATCCTGTCAGAAAATAGAATAGCCAGAATACATTATTCGACGTTCGATGTTGGACGTTCGATGTTCAATGTTCATCAGTTTCTTTCTCGATTTGACCGGTCTTTCGTCTGGCCGGCGGCAGCGCTGAACCCTGCTTCTGGGGTGAAGCCCGAAAGGGCGTAACCCTAAACCCTAAACCTTAAACCCTGAACCTTGAACCTTGAACCCCTGAACCTCTGAACCCCTGAACCCAGAACCTTGAACCCCTGAACCCAGAACCTTGAACCCCTGAACCTTGAACCCCTGAACCCTGAACCCTGAACCCTGAACCTTGAACCTCAGAACCCAGAACCTCTGAACCTCTAAAACTATTTCGTCTTCTTTTGCTCCGCATCAGCCTGCTCCGCGGCCACAGCCGCTGCGGCGCCGGCCTCAACTGCTTTTTTATCCGGTGAACTATCCTCCTCCCCCGGCGGCATGTAGACCGTCACATTACGATGGGCGAATTCAATGCCGTTTTTGCTGAACTCCTCCTGCATCATGCGGAATACCTCCCGCCGGATGACGAACTGCTCGCCCGGGATAGTTTTAAACTTCACCCGCATGATCATGGCCGAGTCGTCCAATTCTCTGACCCCCTGGGATTTGAGCTTGTCCAACATGACCGGCCCCATCTCTTCGTCTTTCATGATTTTTTTGTTAATCTTCTTAATGATTTTTCTGACCTTGTCGACATTCGTGTCATAGCGGACGCGAAAATCGAGTTTGGAAATGATGTAGTCCCGGCTGTTGTTGGTCACCGTGCCCATGCTGCCGAACGGGATCGTGTGGACCGGGCCTCGGGGACTGCGCAGCCGCAACGAGCGCAGGGAGATATGTTCCACCGAGCCTTTCAGGCCGCCGGTTTCAATGTAGTCGCCGACCCGAAACGCATCATCGATGAGAAAGAAGATGCCGGCAATGATGTCTCTTACGAGGGTCTGGGCACCGAATCCAATGGCCAAGCCAATCACGCCGGCGCCGGCCAGTAGCGGACCGATGTTGATGCCCATCGAAGAGAGCAGCAGCAGAAATACGATGGTGAACATGACAAACAATATCGTTTTGCGCAGCAACAACAGCAGGGTTTCACTGCGGGAGCCGCCGGCGCCCCCTTCTTCTCCCTGACCGGCTTGTTCCGTCAGGTCCTCTTTTTCGATATTTTCTTTGACCTGGGACCTGACAAATTCCCATAGGATCAAGCCGAACAGCAGGAGGATAAAGACCCGCTGCAGGGTGTTTTCGAGAAATATAAGCACCGTTCCGGTAATATTGATGTGCTCGTTAAGGATGTATTTGATCAGACTGACCAGTATCACCGTGATCAGGACAATCACCAGCCAACCGATGGTTTTCCTGCCGGAAGACAGTTCGGCTGTTCTTTGGTACCACCACCTTACCATCGCCCGAACGATCAGCAAAACACCCAGCGGCAAAACAATCAGGGCGCACCACTGCCAGATTGTCTGATCGAGAAAGGTCTTATCCGACCAGCCCGGCAGCCACTGGCTCCACTTGGGCGGCAGCAGCCGGCCGGGATTGGTGACATAAAAATCAAAAAAATCATGGCTGATCAGCGCATCGAGCTTGTAAGGATAATCTTTGACTTTGATGTAGAACTCTTCAAGTCGGGCAACCGTCTCCGGTGCAAATAGGAACTCCCCTTCGCGGGCGCCCTCCTCGACGCGGTCAATGATGATGTCGGTATTGGGGATCCGCCAGCGAATCATATCCGCCTTTTTATCCGGATCGTCCTCGCTATCGATGGCGTTCTCATTGGGTATTTCAGATACGGGCGGCAGGTCGATCCGATCCAGAACCTCCTTGAGCATGATGGCGCCCTCGTAACCCACATCTACTTTCAGGTTTTTCGGGACCTGGCTCAAATTCAGGCATTCAACACTGCTTTCGAAGTACTCTTCTGCTCGTTTGGCCATCCGCCGGACCGGTTCTGAGGGAAAAAATCCGGGCGTTTTCAAGTTGTTGCGATGGGCCTTCATCAGCAAACCATAGGCACGGTCCATATTTTCGATGAAGCTAATCAGCGTCGCCCGCGGACTGGCCGTGCTCGGTGGCTTAAGCAAAGCGCTGGCGCTTCCGATTGAAGAGTTTTCCTTTTGACGTGCTGATGAGGTTTTTGCCGGAGAAGATTCTTGCGCCTGAACGCTTATCACAACCAGCGCCGTGACGAGAAAAATGGTGACCAAACGAATGCCTGACAGTTTAAACATCATTTTCTTCCCTCTAAAGATTGCGCAGACAAGAAATACCAGTACCAATATCTATTTAGTTCATTATTCGAAATTACTCCGGCAGTGGATTTCTGTCGGTAGGAGCGGCTCGTGCTTGCATCTGCCGTGTTATAAAAGCGTTAGAGAGATCATAATCATTCAATGCGCAGCATCAAGCCGCAAGCAAAATATTGCAATTGTTTACGCTAACTTTCAAACGTTCATAATTGCATCGATACTTCAATTTTACGCGGTATAATTGGACTATGATTTCAAGACAGCTCAATCTTCCTTTCAGGAAAAATACTGATTTGAAAGAGGGTTGAGCTTAAGGACCCTTAAAGTCCTTACAATCGTGTTTTTGACCCCGAAAAGTGCGGTCTAAGATCGAAAAACGACTATCTATGGCAGGCTTTTAAATTAAAATCAATCATATAGCTTGGTCCGACAAGAGAGAGAAGAGATATAGCTTGGTCCGACAAGAGAGAGAAGAGAGGCCGGAATCATGACCCGCATGCAGCCGGCTTTCATCCCGGCGTTTATGGGCCAGGAAAATATTGAGCTTTATTCCTTTTCGCCCTCTCAGCAAAAAGGAATAGAAAGAATCCTCTGCACTACTAATGTGTAAATTCTTTAAATTTTATTAAGCAAATCATGCTGCAAGAACTGAAATGCTTTTAATTTTTATATGTTACCTTTGAAATCAATTCAATCCGCAATCCGAAATCCGCAATCCGAAATTTGCGGCCAACGGCCGCGCTGAGTACTCCGTGTCTCTAATGAGCGCAGCGAATGGGCGGTGAGAAAGAAATGAAAACATTCGCTGTACTTCCACTTTGAGGCAGATCCAGTTGCAAGGTAGCGTTAAAGGAAAAGTCTCTACTTTACTTTTCTTCATCAAAGTTACAGCTCTATATTTTTCCCCAATAGGTTAACCATGCCGAATTCACTGACCACATAAGAAACAAAAGCTTTCGGTATCACAGGTGAGACCCGGTCAGCCTTTTGAATAATTCTGCTGGTTTTACTATCGATACTTCTGGCCGGAATAACGATGATGGATTTGCCGCCGGGAGACATCGCTGTACCCTGAATAAAATCAAACATACCGGTTACCCCGGAAAAATGATTATGCGGCAGTGCGTCCGCGTACACCTGTCCACTGAGATCCATGGTTCTGGCAAAATTGATTGCGACCATCTTGTGGTTCCGAGCAATGATGGCGGGATTATTGACATAATCCGACGGTCTAAATTCAATGGCGACATTATCGTTTTGATATTTTATTGCCGCAAAAAGGCGCAAATGACGAAAAAATTATACGGATCGGTTCCAAGTTCAACGTTCAGCGTTCAAAGGTTATAAGATTTGATCGCTCCGTTGCCTTCACAACAGGGGCGAGGCCAAACGGGCAATCCGGGCGGCTACTCGAAACCAAAGGGGTTTATTGTCAAAGTGAGTGCGATCGACCGGTTCACAGAGCGCCAGGTCAGCCTGCAACATAGCTTCCACGCGCCAGGCAAAACGATCATCAGCAACAAGGGCCGTGGCTTCAAAGTTCAGGTACAGGGCACGGTTGTCGAGATTGACGGTGCCGACGCCTGCCAGGCGGTCGTCCACCAGAACCACCTTTTGATGCAGAAACCGGTCCTGGTAGCGGAAGAGTTGAACCCCGCAGTCGATCATCTCGTTGTAGGAGGTAAATGACGCCAATTCGACGAAGCGGTGATCCGCTTTTCCAGGGAGCAGAATCCGTACATCGACCTTGCGGATGGCTGCGGCCTGGAGTGCGCGCACCATGACATCGTCCGGCACAAAGTACGGACTGGTCAGCCATAATCGCCGCCGCGCAGTTTTGACCAGGGTCGCGAAAAGGGCGCTGCAGTTGGGCATGGAGTCGGCCGGCCCTGTGTTCACGATGGAGACTTTCAGATCATCAGCAGCTGCAGGCTGGATCGCGACGTTAAGCTCCGGGATCTGGCGGGTTGCCCAGAACCAATCTTTCAGGATTGAGTATTGAATGTGCTGGGCAGCCGGACCGTCGATTCTCAGATGGGTGTCACGATACGTCAGGTACTCGTCAGCCAGGTTGAGGCCGCCGATAAAGCCGATTCGTCCGTCTACAACGAGCAGCTTGCGATGATTACGGAAGTTGATCTGAAAGCGATTGCGGTGTCCCCGTGTCGTCTTGAAGCCGGACACTTCGATGGACGCATCGCGCAGGGCCTTCAGAAAGGATTCCGGCAGGGTCCAGCAACCGATTTCGTCGTACAAAAAGTGTACCCGTACCCCGGAGCGCGCTTTTTCGATCAACGCATCGCTCAGGCGGCGAGCGACGCTGCCATCCTGCACGATATAGAACTGGACGAGGATATATGATTCGGCCGCTGCGATGGCATCGTGCATCGCCCCGTAGGTCGCCTCTCCGTCAACCAGAAGCTCGACGCGGTTACCCCTCGTAAACGGGATCCGGGTCAGGCCCCGCACCAGGTCTTCGACCGCTTCGAGTCCTCATGTGGTTCTGCGGCCATCGCTGCCATACGCGAAAACCAGTCTTCCAGGTGTGCTCCGATGAGGGCTTCTTTTTCCTGCAGCGATTCCCGGTAACCGTGAAAATGCGTGCGGCCAAAAACGAGATAGATGGGGATCGTGACGACCGGCAGTACTATGAGGGCGATGGACCAGGCAATCGCCGCCTGTGACGACCGCGGACGCATTACGGCATCGACAGCGAGCAATATTCCAAAGATCTCGGCTAAGGCCAACAGAGCTGCTAAAAATGTAAGGTCATAAAAATCGAACATAAGAAAAGAAATCGAATTGTGTGTCGGCTCCACCTTCCGTCTTCGTTCTTCGAACTACGCCGCGACAGGTCCGTCTTCGCTCTTCTGGCTTGGAGCTTGGGGCTTCGCTCATCGAGCTACAATCCCCCACGTCGCTCTTCGCGCTACGACCCCACAGGTCGCTCTTCGAGCCACGACCTCACAGGTCGCTTTCCGCTGCAACCCGACACGTCGACCTGCGACGGGATAAGGCAGCGCGGTATATTGAGGCATTCATTAAACGGAACCAACCACTATCCAGATAACCCAAGCGGGTTTTCTTGTCAACTCAGACACCGAGGTATTTGGGAAAGGTAACCATGGAATGCGAATCAAACAGAAATACGGATTCAGCAAATTCAATCCGAATTACAGAGGTCATTTATTACGATTCAGAAGGCGAACTCATAAAAAGCTACCTGAATTCCCCAAAAAGTCTAAAACCCATGGCGTCAATGTATTTTCTAATTGAAACCCGGGATACTAGTGGGGGGTGGGGAGCAAGTTTTATCATTAAGTGGGAATCTGTCAATAAAGTTACACAACCACTGATTGAGGCCATTCATTCGGGAGGGAGCGGAACAAAAGGCTATATATTTGCCAGCAGGGGTTGGGCGATAAAAGGGGTTCATGAATAAAAAACTATGAGATGGTTGTCACGTCTTGAATTGTTAATAAGAAATGTAACGATAAGAATTCGCTGTTTATGTCGATAATTTAGCAGGACCGGCAAGTTGGTGGAAAATCATTTGCCTATGGGTAATTGGTGGCAGCGGATTCTTTTGTCTCCGACTGACAAGATGGCGCCTTTTTCTATAGCATCAGCAAAACGGTCTAAGATTCTTTTGCAGAAATTGTTAACATTGTCTGGACGCATATTTTTGAGCCTGAAGATAACGACCGAGGGTGATTTCGTCCCCGAGGTGGCAAGAAGTTTTCCGAAGTCTAAATCGTGAGTCAGGATAATTCGTTTTTCATTTAAGGCCTTGTTTAGGATTTCAGCGTCACTGGCGGTTTCCATATTTTCGTTTATCAGGTGGGTGGTATCATAGCCTAACTCTTCTAAATAATTGCCAGTTGTTCGGGAGATCCCCATGTCGAGGAGGAATTTCAATATGGTTTAACCCCCGGCGACAATCTCAATTCGATCCTCAGCCAGCCAGGCTGCATACTGGAAGCATTGGGAAATATCTTCAGCTTCAATGTATGGGTAGGCCTCAATTATTTCTTCAGAAGACATGCCATTGGCGACTAAATTCAGAACTAAAGATACCTGAATACGCATACCTCTTATGCAAGGCTTACCATCCATAATGTTAGGATCAACAGTGATACGATCGAATGGTTTTACGATTGTCATGATGAAGTGTTCCTTTAAACTTTAAAATTCGGCTTTCCGTAATTTACAATTCTTGTCGTATTAAGTCAACCATAACACATTTAAAAGATAATGATAAAGGAAGATATCGGTGTCACGTCCTGAATAGTGAATAAACACTATTAAATTTTGGTGGTTAAGGGGTCGGACCAAGGTAGAACCTTGACAATTAATATTTTCGCACAGCGACATCGCACACTCCCCTCCGCACGTCGCGGAGGTCGAGTCTGCATGCGTCGAGAGAGCGCCGCGAACGGGCGGCTAATTCTCCCATATAAAACAGGCCAATGAAAGCTTGATTGTCAACGTATACATGGTTATTGTATCAGCATGCATGAACGAATTACCATAAATGTTGATCAGTTCCACGATATACTCCGTAAAGTTCATATACTGTGCCACGAACATAGCCCACCCCACTTTTAAGTATCCTTCTACCTTTTATTTTCTGAAATGATTAGACGTACCCGGTACATTATGACTGAACCGTATATCTGCTGCCTGGTTATTATTCATCGCACGCTTAAGCACTATCATATGGGATCGTCCTAAATAAACGGTGCGCTGTCTATAAATTCCATAATTAACCTGCGAAGGAGGGAGATATGGCCGTTATTACCATTTCCAGAGGATCCTACAGCCGCGGCAAAGAAATCGCCGAAAAGGTTGCCGCCAAGCTTGGTTATGAGTGCATCTCAAGAGATCTTCTGCTTGAGGTGTCCAAGGAACACAATATACCTGAATTAAAACTGGTTCATGCCATTCATGACGCGCCCAGTATGCTGGAGCGTCTGGGACGCAAGGAAGAGAAATACATTGCTTTCATCAAATCTGCGCTCGTAAGACGCTTAAAGGAAGACAACATCGTTTATCATGGGCTGGCCGGTCATTTTTTTGTCAAAGATGTACCGCATGTGCTCAAGGTAAGGGTATTGTCGGACATGGAAGATCGCGTCCATCTGGAAGCAGAACGCAAAAACATCGATGCTGAAGAAGCTCGACGGATTCTTGAAAAAGACGATGAAGAACGGCGCAAATGGAGTCAGCGATTATACGGAATTGATACGGCCGATCCCAGCCTCTATGATCTGGTTGTGCACATCAAACAACTGACGGTTGATGATGCTGTTGATCTAATATGCGCTTGTGTTTCAAAAGAGCAGTTCAGAACAACCCGGGAGTCTCAGCGTATGATCGAAGATCTGGCTCTGTCAGCCGATATCCAAAAAGCACTAATGGATGTGGGTCCTGATATTGAAGTTTGTGTAGACAATAAAATCGCCTATATCGAAACAGAGGCGGCCATCAGCGATGAGATTAATTTTGTCAATGAAATCAGGGGAGTAGTCGAAACCTTCGACGGCATTTCGGATATCAAAATCCAATGCCATCCGATCGTTCCGTTGAGCGAATAGGAGCTGCCTCAACGGTGCACAATGTAACACTCGTGCGCCGTTGAAAGAAGATATCGGTGTCACGACCGTTTTTCTACAACCATCGCCGATCTAACTCAATATCTTCTTGACATATATGGAATCATCTTTTATTCTACAAAAAACTACTTTTTTGTAGAATAATTTAGTTATATGGATCTAAGAGGGATAAAACAGAAAAATGAAACAAGCAAGGCAGAAACAACCCCAAATATCGGCACACGTAAGCGAAGGTACGAAATCGAAATTGGATCGGCTTTCGCAAGCACGAGGACTGCGCAAGGCTTTTGTCCTGGAACAGGCACTATTATACCATTTTCGAGCCCTCGAGGAATTGCCGGAGGAGGCGTTTCTTCCACCACGTTTGGTGTTATCCCAGCATTCTTTTGAGAAGGTCGTTGAATTAGTTGATAATCCTCTTCGTCCCACCGAAGCCATGCAGGAGTTGATGGATGGCGTATCAGATAAGACCGTTACAAAAGCGTGACAACCGAAAAACGTTCGAATGTGGACAAGCAGATTTATGCCAAACCTGTGTCGGACCAAGCTAGAACACCGCCAACTAAGGCAGGAGCTTATAAACAAGGCCGTTTTTAAGCCTTAGAATGCCCTTTTTACCGTCGAAAAGATGCATTTAAGGGAAAAGGCCGCTTGATGAATTTCAATGTTTGGCTTTATCTTAAACCGCCTTTTGGGGCGCCAAATACATCACTTTAAGCCCAAAAAACTGGACTATTTCTAACAGACATTCTTAATTGTCAAGCGTTCACCTTGGTCCGAACCCTGTTCAGTTGTGGAAATATGAAAATATATTGAATCGGGTAAAATTCGTTCACGATTTTATTCACGTACCCCTTTAATCGCCCAACCCCTGGTGGCAAATATATAGCCTTTTGTTCCGCTACCACCCGAATGAATGGCCTCAATTAGTGGTTGTGTAACTTTATTGACAGATTTCCACTTAATGATAAAATTGGCTCCCCAACCCCCTCTGGTATCCGCCGTTTCAATGAGAAAGTATGTTGATGCCATGGGTTTTAGATTTTTAGGGGAATTCAGGTAGCTTTTTATGAGTTTGCCTTCAGAATCGTAGTAAATGACTTCTGTAATTTGGATTGAATTTGCTGAATCCGTGTTCCTGACAACAAGATTTGCTGACAGATTAAGAGAAACTTTTACATTTCCCCCCAAAAATATATGGGAGTATATCGGAACGTAAACCGTTTGACTGTTCCACAGCTTAATGCCTGATTCAGCATGACTGATTGTTGCGAATATGCACCCCCAAAAAATTATCCATAGGCTTAATTTTGTATACTTCTCCACTATGCTTCTTCTCATTTTTGACTCCTCTTATTTGATCTCAGCCTTTGTCAGGATTCAAATTAAAAACTGAAAAAATTTTGCGATCAAGTCGCATTTTTGACACAAACCATTAATGCATTTACATATATCTAAATTTTGACCAATCAATTGGCCTAAATAATGTGAATGAAATTGTCTGCAGTCAATGAGATAAGATTCATTGGGCGGAAACATTATTGGCTGGTTAACTGCATTTTAGTTCCTTCCTTAGCAATTTCTTAACCTTGCTATGCTCTAAATGATTAAAACCTCAGTGCCCATTTGACAACCTCCGGTTCCGGTTTAAGCTTAAGTGTTCTTAAATAAACCCAGTTGTTGCATAAATAATGATGGAAATGTAGATCAATCCCTATACACAATAGTGTAAACCGATAGTGGAGTTGTATTGCTGGATCTCACCCCTGGTTGATTCTTGTGTTTTAGTTGTAGGGTGGGCTGTGCCCACCTTCGACCTTAGATTCAGCGCTTTCTGGTGGGCACCCGTCTTCGTCACGCTTGCAGCGTGACTTCGCCGCGGCACGTAGCAGCCCACCCTACAATGAGAAGTTTTTGCATCATTAGGGTAAACTTTATTCTACCTATATAGATTAAAAGAATGTCCCATCAAAACATTTAAGTTAGGACGGGATGATATAGAAAAATTTAGAACATTAAAAATGTAATGGGAGGCGATAAACAATGAAAACGAAGGTACGAAAAAACATAAACCGTATCTTGGCCGGTACCATGTGCATTTTGGCGCTCCTGATTGTAATGGCGACAACAACCGCTTTCGCAACGGAGAAAAAACCGGCTGAAAAAACACTGATTATCAACGCAAATGTTTTCAACGGCAAGAGCGAGCAGCTTGCCGAGGGCATGAGCGTACTGGTGGAGGGCAACAAGATCACAAAGATTGCAAAGTCCATCGAGGCGCCGGCAGGAGCCGCCATCATTGACGCAGGCGGCCGCACGCTGATGCCGGGCATGATCGACAATCACTGGCACGTGATGCTGGCCGCCCTGCCGCTCTATGCGCTTCTGACCGCTCGCGACGGTTACATCAATCTCATCGCGGCCAAGCAGGCGGAAGCGACCCTGATGCGGGGTTTCACCACCGTCCGCGATGTTGGCGGCAATCCATTCTCGCTGAAGGCGGTAATCGATTCAGGACTCTATGTCGGCCCGCGGATCTACGCAAGTGGTCCTGCCATCGGCCAGACCTCGGGCCATTCCGACGTGCGGGCGCCCGCCGCCGTGCCGGCCGAAGTGGACGCACCGCTCGACCTTGCTGCCCGCAGCGGACACTTCCTGATCGCCGACGGCGTGCCTCAAGTGCTGCAGCGGGTCCGCGAAGCGCTGCGGATGGGGGCGTCGCACATCAAGATCATGGCGGGCGGCGGCACCACTTCTCCGTTCGACCCCCTCGACTCGAAGCAGTACACGCTCGAGGAACTCAAGGCCGCCGTGGCCGCGGCAGAGTCTTGGAATACTTATGTCGGCGTCCATGCCTACACACCGGCGCAAGTGCAACAATCAATTGAAGCAGGCGTCAAAGTCATTGAGCATGGGCACATGATCGATGAAGAGACCGCGATTCTCATGGCGGAGAACGGCGTCTGGCTGAATATACAGCCTTTCCTGTCATCGGAAGAGTGGATGTACATCGACGATCCCTTTACGCGTGCCAAGCAGGAGGTGATGTTTCAAGGGACCGACACCGCCTACCGGCTGGCCATCAAGCATGGTCTGATGATCACCTGGGGCAGCGACATCCTGTTCGCGCCTGAGCTGGCGGAGAAACAGGGATATATGGTCACCCTGCTCAGGAAATGGTACACACCCTATGAAGCGCTGAAGATGGTGACGTACGACAACGCGCAGATATTCGCCCTTTCCGGCCCTCGTGACCCATATCCCGATGCGGAACTCGGCGTCATTGCGGAAGGCGCCTATGCCGACCTGATACTGGTCGACGGGAACCCGCTCGAGGACCTCGAACTCGTCGCGGATCCGCACAAGAACTTCGTCCTCATCATGAAGGGTGGAAAGATCTATAAAAACGTTGTCATGTAACGGGAAGATCGTCAGATGATCATGCCCTATTTCTTGGTCATCATTTCGCTGGTTCTGTACTACTAATATGTAAATTCTTTAATATTTATTAGGCAAATCATGGAAACTTATAGATTTCGAATATTTATTTTTAATCATTTAAAGAATCTGTGTAATCTGCGTAATCTGTGGATTAAATGCCTATTTGGTTGCGGCTTTGCCGCGCTGTGTATTCCTTGTTTGGAAATATAAGGAGAGAAACGGAAAATTTCGATAACTTTCGAATTAAAGATCATTACGGTTATGGATAATTGGTACACACTGGCGATCATTGCAGTGATTCTAATGGGGACCCAAAGTTTTCTTTACAAGGTTTCGGCAGAAAGAAACTGCAATACCGCCTGGACAACATTTTCGTTTATGGCCACGGTGGCGCTTTTAAGTTCGGTGGTGTTTTTCTTACGCAGCGAATCGGCTCCCAACATCACTTTCACATTTTTCGTCGGCATTTTAAACAGCAGTGCTTTTTTGGCAGCTACCATGACGCATATCGAGGCTTTAAAGCGTCTGCCGGCAAGCATCGTCTACTCGATTGTCCGGCTAAATGTGGTGGTGGTTGTCCTTTTCTCGATTGTCTATTTTAAGGATCGCCCAACGTATTATCAAATCGCAGGCATAATGCTCGCCGTCATTGTCATCTTGATACTGACACGACAACTAGAGGCTGATAAACCCTCAGCCGGGCAGACTAAAGGCGGCCTGATATTGGTTTTTGTTTCACTTTCCTGCGGTTCAATTGCTTCAATTTCGAGCAAATTTGCGGCCATGCATGCCAATCCCCTGACCTTCATGGCCATTTCCTATCTCTTTTCGACCTTATTTTCTATCGGTTTGAGAAATAAACTTCAAACTGAACCTGTCCAAGCTAATCACAAGGAAGCTCTCGCTATCGGTCTTTCGATGGGCCTCATCAATTTTGTCGGCTACTACACATTTCTAAAAGCCCTTTCGTTAGGACCCCTGTCTATTGTTATCGCAATCATCGGCCTTCATTTTGTGATCGCTATCCTTTTGTCGGTTATGATCTATAAGGAAAAATTAACCCCGCCTATAATAGCTGGGGTTTCGCTGACAATTTTATCGGTCATTCTATTGCGTCATTAACCGGTCATGAGCCGGCTAAACCATTAAGTGGCGGTGTGTCACACGGATTTTGGAAGTTAGGATCGATAGATTTTTTTATGTAATCTTGGAAGGCAATGCCCGTGCATAACAAATAAAGTCGCTTTTCTTCGATGATTCTGCATTTAACAAGGTGGGCATTTATTCACGGATCTTCACATTTATTGAGCGTTTCTCCGGTAGTCAATTAAGCATTTGTTATGCTGGATCCATTTTGATGGGCTTCTTTATAAGCTTTGAGTAAAGCGTTGATTCTTGTCTGATAACCCTTTCCTTGATTTTTAAACCAGGCTAGTACATCCTCATCGATTCTCAAAGTAACCTGTGTTTTTCGGACTACTGGCTTCAGACCTTTCCGAAGCACGGCTTTTGCAAACATTTCAGCAGTGATCTCAGGATTATCAGAGAAATCTATATCATTGTCATCCAGCTTATCGACACGGTTCCAATCTGATTGATCAGTCTGGGATTTGTGAGAAATATTTTTTTTCTTCATATTTTGTTGCCTTTCGTATTGAAATGACTCTTATAGAGTCCTCGTCTTCGGTATGTACCAAGACAACGACCCTCCCTTCAAGAATTCCAAGTGTAACAAAACGCTCCTCTCCATAATCGAAACGATCATCCTTGATTGTGAGAGTATAGCTATCAAATATTTTTGAGGTGTTGATAAAATCTATTCCATGTTTTTTTATATTTAATTCGCGCTTTGTGTCATCCCATTCGAAATCCATGCGATAATTGTAGTTACATTATGGCAATACGTCAAGTAAGAAATATGAGGGTCAAAGCTTGAATAGTGAATTAACTTATTGAAATTTCATTTATATTCACAATTCAGGCTTTGACCCTTGGTTTTTTTGGACATAAATTCAATCAGCCATATTCTAATCCCTATGTGGATATTTTTGGATGTAAAACTTAATATTTCCTTCTTTTTTGATGTTTTCATATTGATATTTCCTCCTTTTTTTGGCTATCAGCTTTATTTCTGGAGGACTAAAAATGGACTGGAGGTGGATTTTATACTTTATGGTCCTGAAGGACTAATCGCCATTGAGATTAAACGATCCAGACACGTACAATCAAAGGATTTGAGAGGATTAAAAGAGTTTAAAAAAGATTATCCTCCGGCAAGATGCTATCTCTTTTACGGTGGTTCAACGCCTCTCTTTATAGACGATATTCCGGTACTTCCTATCGAGCAGGCATTACGGAATCTGGATCAATTATTGCGCCCGTCATAAGCCACCGGCTATGCCCGCCACGGTGGCAGTTACGCTATTTGAATATTTTGCTATTTTTTCACAATTCAAGCTTTGACCCTTGGCTTTTCAGACGGACTGAATATCCGTCCCCTTAGTTTCTAGGCGAATTATACGATTGTTTAGATCCCTGACGACATCATCCAGTTTTCCCAACCGCCCATCCAGCAAAGCAACACGCTCATTTAGTAAAATCGTTGAACGCAGCGCCTCGGATACTTTTTCCGATAAGCTCATCCCGGATGCTCCTTGATCATCGCATGGGTTTCATCTATGCGCTTGATTGTATTGTCAATTTTTGCAACGAGTTCAGCAGTCGATCTAATTACCTCGTCCGCCAAGGCTTCCAGCAGCGCCTCGTCCTCGGTTGAAATGTCAGCATCAAAAACGTCGATGGCGTTACGCACGACTTCGGCGAAGGACACATTCTTATCCTTGGCAATGCGCTCAACTTTTTCTATCAAGTTAGCAGGCATTAAGATCGGTTTCCTTTGCATAGCACCAGGCTGGGATATCGTTTGCATAATTCACCTCCTTGTTTCTTCAATCAATAACACATGTGCCGACCATGCGCAAAGCTGTCAATACTCGTCGCGAGGATCTCTTAAATAAATAGAGCAAAAGGGGTCAGATCTTTGAATTTGACAATTTTTCTATTTGGCTCAGGATTCGGCCATATTGTTTCTTCAATTTCCGAATTTTTTAGATAATCGCATTTTTTTGAAAACTCAGCTTTTTCAAAACGACGGGTTCGGATTGGATTTGAATGAATGTAACGACTCAACGGCAACAGGTACTCATCTTCATCAACCAAAAGTGATTTAAACCGGCCTTGAAAAACATGGCCCGTGCGGCCATTGCGACGATTGAATCTCACAGTGTATGTGACCAGAAAATGCCGCATAAATTCGCTGAGATTAGCTCGGGGGGTCTGCACCAGCAGGTGGAAGTGTGATTGGTCATCAACACGTAACTGATGAGTTTAAACTGGTAAGTTTCACAGCTATTCGCCAATGCATCCAGAAAAACTTGACGGTCCTGATCTATTATAAATTTATCATCGCGGCGGTTGCCGCGATTCATGACATGATAATACGCATCCGGGTATTGTATTCTCAGTGGTCGTGCCATAGCACTTAATTGGCATATTCGGAATATTTTTTCAATTTAAAAGATCTGACCCCTTTGATTCCCAGATCGTGGAGCGCTTTAATGCCGAAGGCATCGACTTTGCCTTCCCCACGCAGACGCTGCACCTGGCCGGCGACGAAAAGCGTCCTCTCGACATCGGCCAGCGACCGGTTTCCCAACAAGGTGCCTTCTCCGAAAACGCGGGTCTTGAGCAGGGTGCGGCCAAGGAATCTGTGTGACCGCAAGTCATGGGAGGCGGTTTACCCCCAACACTTCTTTCACAAGACGTTTTGCCTGGCAGACGAGATAATGCGGTAATGAAAGAAATAGATAGGGATGTCCGAGTGCGCCTTGGATTTTCACAGTTAATTCCGTTAATGACGGTGTCATGGTATTGAAACGCAGTGCTACAGGGACTCTTTTCTCTGCCATAAAAACCTGCAGGGATTTTAATGATCCTGAAGCTCCCGCTTTGACTTCGACCGGAATGACCTTGTTATCAATTGATAACAAGTAATCTACTTCCGCTGAAGAACTCTTTTTTTCTCTATTCCAGTAATACAATTCCGGTTTCTCGTAGCTCAGATTTTGATAAAGAAGATGTTGACCGATAAATTGCTCTGCTACTGCCCCATTATTTACCAAAGTCAAATCCTTTACAACCTGCAGCGTCGATAAATTCAATCCCAGTGATTGAGTCATCAAACCGGTATCCAGAAAAAGTGGTTTAAAATCCTTGGCTTTCATCTCCGCGCCAAGAGGAACGCCATTACCAGCACTATGGTGAACTCTGTAAATGACTCTTGCCATTTCCAATAGATCAAGTGTGTCCGCCAGATCTTTTGATCTCTCATCAGGATCAAGACTGACGTATTTAAGCTTCTTGCCCACCAACGCCGGTATTCGATGAAAAACTTTTCGGATTCTTTGTGGATAGATGCGTTTGCGGTATTTCGAAAAATCATCTTCAAATGTCTGAAGTATGCTTCCATGTTCTCTGTTTGAATGCTGAAATGATTTGTAGTCCCTATATGCTGCGACAGCCGCAGGCATTCCACCAACGATCCAGAAAAGTTTCAAAAAATCTATCAATTTCTGATGTATCGATTCCGGTATGGATTCATCAGGACCGATGCCGGACAAAAATGAGACCAGCCGCTGCTGATCCAATGCCAATAAAAACTCCTCAATCGTCATTGGCCCCAGATGCAAATACTCTATTCTCCCAACAGGCATCGAAAAATCATGCTCAGACAATAAAAACTCCAGAAGGCTACCGGCAGCGATAACAAATATATCCGGTCGTTTCTCATAAAAATATCGTAAATATGGGAGAACCTCCGGCACGGCTTGAATCTCGTCCAAAAATATTAGGGTTTTGCCAGGTATGATATCCTGATTGTGTTCCATTTCTAATAACTGCAGACATCGATCGACTTCGCCTTTGACAAAAAGCTTCGCCTGTTCCGGCGTATCATCAAAATTGATCTCAATTAAGTGATCAAAATCTTCTTCGGCAAACTTTCTAACCAGCCAGGTCTTGCCGACTTGTCTGGCACCTCTCAAGACCAATGGTTTACGATTTTTCTGATTTTTCCAGTCTTTCAAGTCTGTCAGAGCGTTTCGATACATAATTTAGATCCTCAACTCTTTAAAACCAAGCAAATGATCTCACTCAAATTTGCATGTTAGCCCCATAAATTACACCCGACGGGGTTTGAGAACTTGAAGTTTGCCAGATTTCACGACAATCAGAAATTAATTTTATCGTTTTTATGTAAAAACACAAGGGTGTTTTTCAAAAATATTGATAAAATAACAAAAAAGTGGTGTCAAATCATGATCAGTGATTTATTGATTTTGTAGTCACAAATCAAGATTTGACACCTTTTTTTTGAAGATTTGACACCTTTTTTTTGACACCTTTTTTTCCAATTTAGACAAAGGGCATGAGCTTTCTCCAACTCAGTAACCGCCCTTTCGAATTGCCCCTTCAATCTATGAATATGACCGATCAAAAAATAGGTGCCGGCACTTTCGCCCCCCAATTTTGAGTGCATTTTGTGACAGTTCAAAAGCCCGTTCGGTGGATTTCTCAGTAGAATTGCTCGTATCGAAAAGGACATCAGTGAGAATGGTCCATGCCAACATGACCATTGCTCCTATATAATTTGGATCCAGGGCGGTAATAATATCCTCAGTAAATCCATTGCTGATAAATTCTTGACCTGGATCACCACTTAAATTTTTAAATGGCAGTACAACGATTGATGGCTTATCAGGCAGCGGAAGCGCCATCTTCTTCTCGGAGGCTGGTTCGATAGAAGGCGGGGTGGGACGCACAAAATAGTACCAGATCCCGACAGCTCCCACTCCAATAACCAGGACCGCAGCCATTGTCGAAGCGGTTATGCGCCATTTTTTTTGAGCAGCTCTTTTGGCCTTGACGACTCGATGGGCAGCGGCACCCGGATAAGACAGAACTCGATAGGATCGAATCCGCTCAGGTATATTATTGACGGCTTGCTCCCCCAGATATTCATATTCCAAACCCAATTTGTTCACGATGCTGTCATGTACTGTACCGGAGATACAGATACCGCCCACCTCAGCCAAACTCTCCATGCGGGCAGCGATATTAACTCCATCACCATAAATTCGGTCGCCTTCCTCGTAAACATCTCCAAGGTTGATGCCAATCCGGTATCGCATTCGGCGTTCTTCCGGCAGCTCAGAATTTCGCTCTGCCAGTTCACGTTGAATTTCAACGGTACAGTTCACCCCATCGACTATACTGCCAAACTCAGCCAGCAGATTGTCACCCGGCGCATCGACTACCCGGCCTCGATACTGCTGAATAATCGTTGTCATGGCGGTGCGGTAGGCTGTCAATTTTTGGATCGTAGCTTCCTCATCGTCTCGCATGAGACGGCTGTATCCTGCCACATCCGCACTGAAAATCGCGGTCAGTCTGCGTTTTAAACCTTCTTGCGACATGGGGCCAGTCCCCTCATTTTATGAAAAATTGAAACGGAGAAATTTAGGTGCAATTGTAGCAGAAGCTTGTCGAATATGATGTTAGGTCCGGCTCGATTTCAGAAATGAAACGCATTCAGGTCAAGTTGGAAAGTAATATATGGAGTTTAAGATACTACATTGTGTTACAAATAATCAAGTCCTGTTTTGGCTGAATTCAGGATTGGATTCTGTCCACCATTAAAAACCGATAGCAAGCAGCAGATATGGCTTTTTTGATATTTAGAAGAACCAATATAACTCGATGGTGAATATTTCATTGACCAAGAGACCAAAATTCAGTATAAAGCTGTTTACATGAAAGACTCTTTATTTAGTCAATAGCTAAATTTGATTAATTGCCCCTCTATTTGTCATCTCTATTTCCCCTCTAATCGGAAAGACAATGATTGAAAACTGAGTCCTTTATTACCCTTTTTCCGTTGCAGTTTGTATTTCATATTTATTTATTGTTCTCAGTTTAAAGGAAGTAGAAAATGACAAGTTTATTATTTTCCGACAAGGCTAATGTCACCAAACCAGACTTACAGCAAGCGACAAAAAAATATGAACAGCCGAATCAATTGAAGGCCGTATGGCAGCTTGCAAACACTTTCATTCCCTACCTATTTTTATGTATTCTGATGTATTTTAGTCACACTGCAGGGTATTCATACTGGATAACCTTATGCCTGGCCATTGTGGCGGGCGGTATGTTAGTTCGAATCTTCATATTTTTCCATGATTGTGCCCATCATTCGTTTTTTGCATCCAGACGAGCGAATACTTTTTTAGGTTATATATGCGGAATATTAACCTTTACCCCCTATGAAGAATGGAGGAAATCCCATGGATTGCATCACAACACTTTCGCGGACCTTGATCGAAGAGGCCAAGGTGATGTTTGGACATTGACAGCAGAAGAATACCGCACGGCGTCGAAACCAGAAAGATTTTGGTATCGGCTTTTTAGAAATCCGTTTGTACTGCTGTGTTTGGGCCCTGCATATTTATTCCTGGTATCTTACCGATACCCGCACAAAGGTTCAAAAAAACGTCAAAGCATTAGCGTGGTTATTACCAATGCCGCCATTACAGTTATTATACTGGTTGCAAGTTTCACCATCGGGTTTAAGGCGTATGCTATAATTCAGCTCCCGGCTATATTTTTTGCCGGAGTGATTGGCGTATGGTTGTTTTACATTCAGCATCAATTCGAAGGGGTGTATTGGTCGCGTCATGACCAGTGGGATCCTATAAAGGCTTCACTTCAAGGAAGTTCATACTATAAATTGCCTAAATTATTACAGTGGTTTACCGGCAATATCGGATTACACCATATCCATCACCTTCGATCCCGAATTCCGAACTATAATTTACAAGGAGCCTACGATGATACAAAAGACCTACTGAAAGTTGAACCCCTTACCATCCGCAAAAGTATCGCTTGTCTCCAATTAAAGCTGTGGGATGAAAAAAAACAAAAACTGGTGGGATTTAAGTCAGTGTATGCATGAGTAAAATTGGGACAACATGCTTACGCCTATTACTTATAGCAACAGGTGATTTCTCATGGCTGACAAAATGACTTACAGCGGACTCGAACGCAAAATCAAAAAATTGGAAAAAGAAGCTTTTGAATACATGCGTAGGGAAAGAGAAATTAATAAAAAACGAAAATTGTCTGAATTAGGCCACATGAGGCGCACCTTAAGCTTGATGAAAATTAATGAGGAACTGAACAAAGAGATTAAACGAATCAAGAGTACCGATAGCAATGAACTTGAACAGATCTCTCACAAACTTAGAGGTAGAATAAAGGAGTTGAACTGTCTCTATGAAATTTCAAGCTTTCGCAAGGAAAATAACTTCTCTTTGGAGGGTATTCTTCAAGAAATTGTTGATTTCATTCCACAGGCTTGTCAGGACCCTGAAATTACTTGCGCTCGAATTACTCTTAATTCTTGTAATTTTAAAACCAAAAATTTTAAAGACACCAAATGGAAGCTGTCCCAAAAAATCAAGGTGAATAATGAAACGATTGGCATATTGGAAGTTTGTCGCCTTAAAGAAAGATCAGAGTATAGGCAGGAGACATTCCTCGAGGAAGAAAAAAGATTATTTGGTGCGATTGCTGAATGTATCGACAGAATAGTCGAACGTGAATGGGCGGAAGAAGAAATCAGAAAATGGCGGAACAGAGTCGAAGAGCTTACCAAACTAATGGAATGAATCCCGTTTTTAACTGGGATCCCTTTTGAAGAGTGAGTTGCCCTTGAAGCCAAATCTACCATACCACGACCTCAACTGCTCAGTGCTCATCGTCACATCTTTTCCATTGGGCATAAAAATCGGGCTGAGGCTCAAAATGACTTGGTAATTATCAGCCTGATTGCAAAGTTCCTGAAGTATTTGGCCGCCATTTCCGCGATTACCCTTGAAAGAACCTAAATGGTAGATGTATACGCAGTTTATGTTTTCATGCCTATAAACAGCCAAGGCAACAGCACCAATCGACTTCCCATCTGTATCTTCAAAGACGAAAGGATATATTTCTGATAGGTTATGGTCATAACCAACGCCGATTGCGATTCGTCCCTCGTATTTTTTGTAAAGATACTTCACATAATCTTGCTCCTGACCCATTATATTGTAAATCCTATTGCTTTTTTACATCTGCTGCAGATATTAGATCTCATCCTGAGATTTTTCCGGATTCTCTTCGGGCGCTATTTTGTCCTTATTTAATTTGCGTTGTCTTTTTTCTTCTTGTTTTAGTTTCCTTGCTAATTCCTTCTTACGCTTTTTGAATGAATAACGTGATTTCGCCATATTGCCTCCTCGCAAACTTTTCTTTAAAATAGTGAAAAAAATTGGAATTGGAACAGGACTTTTTTGTTTAAGATTTTGAAGTTAAGGACAGGTCAATCACTAATTTAAAATGAAAAAGGGCAATCCTCTCTATTCGAAGAATGCCCTTTTACTTGGAAGCGAAAGTTAGATCACGGTGACATTTGCAGCTGCAGGACCTTTTTGTCCTTGCTCGATGTCAAAGGAGACTTGGTCGCCTTCACTGAGGGATTTAAAACCGGAAGAGTTGATTGCTGAATGATGAACAAACACATCCGGGCCTTCTTCCTGCTCGATGAATCCAAAACCTTTGCGGTCGTTAAACCACTTGACAGTTCCATTGGTCATAATAACACCCTCCTTTCTTAATAATTTCAACGTTGCAAACTGGAGGATGCCATTCTGGCAGGTAGGTTGTTCCTTCAGAAAGAAACTGCCCCGATTAGTTATGGCGGGACTTGATTGATTAGTTGTACAATAATCCCTATTCTGGAGAATAGCAAGCGAATTATTGAAATTTTGTTTTGTAATACATAGATTCGTCAAAATTTGCATTCTATATTGATGGACTCAACCGCCCCGAAATGTTTAAAAGCCGGTCATAACTCCTCTTTGGTGAGATCGTACGACAAAATTCCTACATAGATGTTCATTCTGATTTTTTAAATGAAAATTGTTAGATCATTTTTCAAAATTAGATGGAAGAATTGATCGATCGTCAAAAAATACTACTATTTTCGGGTCTGAGTTGCCGTTAAATAAGGTAGTCACACTCTTGGCAATGAGCTCTGCGCATGGATAAATAGGAAAGAAATCTCCGGATCGAAGTTCGGATATTAATGCCTTTTGACCCTCTTTGATAGCGGTACGCATTGAATCGCCGCCGAAAGAAACTTCATGGATAATAGAATAATCTTCCGCAATGGGTTTGTAATCATGACGTTTGTGAAGTTTTGTCTTAAGAACAGCAAATTCCTTAATCGAAAGACAGTCTGTCTGGCCATCTTTGGTGATGTCGTATCGTTGAAGCATAATACCTCCCTGCATTGTTAGGTCCGGTTTTGGCGATTTTGTTTTGGTAATTTGCTGCTCAAACAATATGCAACTTATTTACGATCATCTATAGGAAGGTACATATTATCGTTGCTCTAATTTTGTATATCAAAAATCAGTAGAACTGAGTGTAATGCTTCAAAGACCGATAAGCTCTGCTATATTTTACACTTCAAATATAAGTATGTCGTTATTACAATTTTTGGTTAAGAGTTCCTGTGACCGCAGATGACATCATTAGCCTATTGGTATTTTTGAGTTTGACTTAACGGTATTAGTAAAGCAATAGCTCTATAGAGAGAATATTAGAAGAAGGTCTAAAACAGGCGAGACGGTAGTGAAATGCTGAATTAAATCTTGTTCCAACATAGTTCTTTACAGATCTACAAGTTGGAAATTTATAAATTTAAAATAATCATTACTTTAGAATTGTCAAAGTCAAATCCGGCACGCTGATTGCGTTGTGTAAATGACACCGTGGTCGAGTCTTAAAATAAACAGATGAGATTTGCTAGAAACATAATAGGAACTGGTGTAGAATTCTGAGCAGTTATTAATCTGTCTCTTTAATCATTAATCAAGACGTGAAAGTATGCAGCAACAGCCGTTTATCTAGCGGGTTAAAGTCCCGTCCAAGGAATTGCCCGTTCACCTTGGTGGCGCGCGGGAGCGGCATCTGAGCAATCATGGGCCGTAAGTTGCCAATCGGCAAAGTTGCCGGCCACAATGCGAGTGAACCTATTCTCGGCCACGTAGCTTGAAGTGGAGAAGCCGACCCTCTTGTCAAATGGAGAAGGCCGATGGACTTGGACTGAGAGAACAGAAGCGGTCTGAGTCATTTCCCGGGGTTGCAGGGGTGGCACTATTCTTGCGGCGCATACCAAATCGGCGACGTATAAGCCCGTTCCTGATGGACAAGCACTGCATCATCGGCCGCTCTCACCCCAAAGAAGGCCACATCACAGGCAACCCAGGTCGGAGTGGGAATTTCCAATACACGCACATAATAGAAAGCGCAATGTGAGGGTTCGAAATCCGAGCCTTTCCAATAAGCCAGAAAGACTGGCGTACCGATTGTGTTCTTGAAAATGGCCTTCTTTACTTGCGGATATATTTGCCTTTTTTATTCAATAGCGCCAGATCAAATTCAACGCGAGCGTATGGACATGGTTAGTTTTGTAATCTCCTTTGAGATTGCCCGCAATGGGCCGCCTTGCTGATCGATTTCGGCATCACGCTGTAAACATACGCCAAGCTGCCCGCCGGGATGCCCCCCCCGCATTACCACCGTCTCCACCGCCAAAGGTGGATTCATCCACATCGAACTCGACATTGAGCCAACTGCCTTGAATACCGGCGAACAATTGAGAACGATCAAGTTTGGTCATGCCAGCGGGATTAAACATTGCTACCGAAGCATCGGCGGCAGTCGCACCGCGCCCTGCAGAAGCCGTGCCCATGTCGGGATTTGCCATCTCATAGACCCAAAGCCCGGCGCCAAAAGCCGAATGGGCGAATAGCAAAAATATTCCAATCAAAGCGGCCAAAAATACATAAGGAACAAGACTTTTTTCACATCTCATTTTCATTTATATTTCCTTTGATCGGCTTAATATTAACTCGGCGACTCATTACGTCATTCCAACCGCAACGGAGCGGAGAGCCGGAATCCAGCCAACGTCTTAATTTTACTGGATTCCCGCCTTCGCGGGCAGGACCAGAGGATACCAAAAAGATACTATATTTATCCGCCGGTTTAATAATGCGCCCGCCTCCGGTATTTCCAAGATCTATTTCATCAGCTCGATGTTCGGCAGTTTGAATGTTTTATCAAAGTAGGGCTGCTCCGGGCCGTAGAACCGGAACAGCAGGAAGAAATCCTCGCCAGCTGTCGGAGTCCAGTTGGACTCCAGGCCTTTTTGGGCCGTTTTGCCAAAGTAAATATCCACCGAGCCGTCGTCATTCAGTGTCATCATTGGAACGGTAATGGTGACAATTATAAAAAATATGACGAAAAAAGCGGCAGATGATTTTTTCATCATTTTTTGTACCTTTCGTTTCATTTCGCTTTCTATTTAAGGCCCCAGCAACAGGGCTGTGGCCTCAGTCTGGCAGTCGTGCAGTGGTCTAAGGCCTTTGGCACGAAGGTTCGCAAACTCAGCCTCAGCTGCCTCTAGCTCGGCCGCGAATGTGGAATCTGCATGCAGGCGCGCGACAGTGGCGGCTCCCATAAGCCGACCTTCGACCACATCGCTGTACCAATGGACATTGCAGACAACTCGGCTTTCTCCAAAAGCCCGACCGCGGGCAAGGATCACATCAGCCCGCTCGGGGGCGACCTCACTCAGTATCAGTGCCCAGGCCCAGCCAAGGGCCGTATGCCCGGATGGACAAGACCCGTCCTTCTTCAAGTGCTCTTCATCTTCGAGCGTGCAAGTTGGCTCTTTGTTTACCATGAATGGACGTTTGCGCTGGTAGCTTCTCTTGGCTTTGTAAGTAGAAAGGCCGGCATCGGCCAGCGTACGACGCAAAAGCATGTACAGGTGCGGAGTGTTTGTCTCTGTGATCTGCGTCCCCAGGGCACACGAAAAGGCACCGGCTGCTGCCGGGAACATCAGCTCGGCATCCTGGATGGCCAGGTACCAGCGCGGCGTTCCTCGCAAGGCGAGACTTTTGCGGCTCATTTCCTCATCCAGCGCGTGCGCCGCTGAGCCTTCGGCAGGAGGTGGCGGAAGGAGCGCCAGGCTGTTGGGAAGAGCGTCCTGTTCAAGGTATCCTGCCAAAATACCCGGTCGAATCTCTGGTACGGTGCCTGGCGTACTATGATTTTTTTTGCCGTTGCAGCTCATTGTCAGAGCAACAAAGACCAGAACAGCTAACATCCTATCCGTGGCTCTTAGGCGTATATATCTCATCCTAACCTCCTCTTAAACATTATTGATCTCATCTCATTTAACAAGCCTCTATGTTAGACTCCGTTTCCGATGTACTATTTGACAGCTGAGTATCATTTTAAGAAAAGCGCCGCGCTTCAAGGGTACTGGTAAATCCAATTGAGCCCTATTGTTTCTCTATCGCGACCCCTGCTCTCACAAATGAAACGCTTGTCTGACCTTCGGTGCCGACCATCACAGCTTCAATGACCGGCTTATTGACCATCGTATCTGAAATCCATTCCACGATAAAGTTGGCGCCTGATCCCCCCTCAATTTCTTTCTGGGCAACCAGGAATTCTGCAGTCCCCAGGGATTTAAGCAGCAGTGGTTTATTGAGATAATCTTTAATTAAATTTCCGGAGCAAAAGGGGTCAGATCTTTGAATTTGACAATTTTTCTATTTGGCTCAGGATTCGGTCATATTGTTTCTTCAATTTCCGAATTTTTTAGATAATCGCATTTTTTTGAAAAATCAGCTTTTTCAAAACGACGAGTTCGGATTGGATTTAAATGAATGTACCGACTCAACGGCAACAGGTACTCATCTTCATCAACCAAAAGTGATTTAAACCGGACTTGAAAAACATGGCCAGTTCGGCCATTGCGACGATTGAATCTCACAGTGTAGGTGACCAGAAAATGCCGCATAAATTCGCTGAGATTAGCTCGGGGGGTCTGCACTAGCAGGTGGAAGTGATTGGTCATCAATACGTAACTGATGAGTTTAACCTGGTAAGTTTCACAGCTATCTGCCAATGCATCCAAAAAAACTTGACGGTCTTGATCTTTTATAAATATATCATCGCGGCGGTTGCCGCGATTCATGACATGATAATACGCATCAGGGTATTGTATTCTCAGTGGTCGTGCCATAACACATTTCTTAAGCACCATATATTGTGAACCATTTTTTATTGACATACAAGGTTGACCCCACTATATCTTTGTTCGAAAAAGCAGTGTCTTATCTTTTTATTTTTTAATGAATGTCTCCGAATTTCCGAAAATTCAGTGAAGGAGAAAGTGATGAAAACGATAAATAAAATTTTGGTAGCGGTCGATTTCTCAGATGATTCTCTGGTTGCGGCACGATATGCTGCTGGATTAGCGACCGATGTAGATGCAACACTTTTATTAATCAATGTCATAAACCAGAGAGATGTTGATATGTTTGACAAGGTTGCAGCCCGGGTAAGAGAGTATCCGGCAGAAAAATACGTGCAAGAAAGAACTCAAGACCGTGAGCAACGTCTTAAAGACCTGTCTAAAAAACTCAATAGTGGTGCTCTTAAAATAGAAACCGATGTCCGCATTGGTGTTCCGTATGATGCACTCCTGGCGGTAGTCAAAGAAAAAAAAGCAGATCTGATCGTAATGGGTAAAAAAGGAAGGTCAGATTTGGCGGATATAGTCATTGGATCATGTGCTCAAAAAATGTTCAGACGCAGTCCAATTCCTCTGTTGAGTCTTCGGAGAGATGAAACTGAAGGATAGATATTAGGAAGGCTGTTTGATTTTGTGAGGTGAAAACCACGCGAAAAGCGTTCAAGTAACAGTTAAGCTGGTATAAATGAAAACAAAGGGGTCGTATTCATTTTCAACATGTTAAAAATGAATACGACCCCTTTGTTTTCATGGTTGATATTATTTTGCCGCCTTATTCCCGCCAAAGCGTCCCAGCAAAGGCCCTATCCGGGGCATCGGGCCCATTCTCTTGATTCCGACCGCCCCGTTTGATAGACCGGGTAGCGAAAAATGGCGCGCGGGCCTCGTCAGTCGCCTTGACAATACAGGGGCATCGGCTTTATGGTGACTATAATCCCAACGCAATTCATTTTTTCGCTGTTAACCTGATCTGGAAATTCTAATGAATAATTCTTAACCGAGGAGAAAACGAATGAGGCCCGGTGCACAATTTTTAATCATCTTATTCATCTTGCTGCCGGCGCTGCTGTTTGCGCAGAATTTGCCGGAAATTGATTTGAAACAGCTGATGATCAATAAAAGAGACATTGTTAAAGAGACTATGCAATTCAACGAGAAAGAAGGCGCGATCTTTTGGCCGGTATATGATGAGATCGAAGCCAAGCAGCTAAACTATTTCAACCGGTATAATGACATGCTCAATGTCTACATGCGGGAACGCGCAAATCTGACCGATGAAAAGGCCAAGGCCTTGACCAAGACGCTGCTCGATTTGCAGGTCGAACGAATGAAGTTCAAACAGGCGATGGTCAAAAAGCTCAGTCGAAAACTGCCTTACAAAAGGGTCTATCAGTATCTCGTACTCGAGGAAAGAATTGATGCCGGATTTTCCGCTGTGATAGCCGAGGATTTGCCGCCGATAAAGTGACGGGTAGGATCCTGGAAAGACTCGGTGTCGTTCCACCCCGCAGCGGTGTGTTTGGCCTCCAACACAATCTTGGAGTGACGGAAGAAAACCGTTAATCCATGAAAGTGTGAAAGGAGGTAAATATGGAAGCTGATTTAGTCTGAAATAAGCCCGCCACCTCTGGTAGTAAATCACATTATACTTCTCCTTCAATGCCCTTTAGAGCGCGTTATAAGATAAAAGCAGAGGTGATATCAGTGCTCCAAACCTCGGAACTTTGAACCCTGAACCATCGAACATCAAAACCGTAGTTTTCAACGGAAGTAAAGAGATTATGATGAATCCAGCAACCTATGATGAGCAAGTCACCCTCAAAAGCGGACTTGAGGCACGAATCCGGGCAATCCGTCCCGACGACAAGTCCCGCATCCTGGAAGCCTTTAACAACCTTGAGCCCGAATCGATCTACACGCGGTTCTTCACGGCCAAGAAGACGCTGACCGAAGATGAACTCAGGAAACTCACCGAAGTGGATTTCCAGAACAACGTCGCTCTGGTGGTGACCATCGGGCCGACAGACAGCGAAACCATCATCGGCGCTGCCCGCTACGCGGCCTACGAGGGAACTCAAGGCCGTCGTAGCGCCGAGGTGGCGTTTACGGTCGAGGAGGATTATCAAGGGCAGGGGATCGCAAGCCTACTGCTGCACCGCCTGGCATCAATCGCCCGTCGGAACGGGGTCATATGCTTCGAGGCCGAGGTACTGGCCGAAAACAAAGCCATGCTGGCCGTCTTCAAGCGCAGCGGATTGTCTCCCCGGCAGAAATTTGAAGACGGAACCATCCACGTGGCCATGCCGCTGACGGAAAGTGAATCCTGAAAGCCGGCCGCTGGGTCCTCGATACTGGCAACGCAACAGCTTTTTGCAACCAACAGCCCAAAGGAGCGCAGGACGACGTCGATAACCAAATTGCGATGTAAATCCTTGGCCGGGAGCGAACTTGTTTAGTGCTGCCAATTATCAACCCCCGCTAAGTTATCCGCAGTAAGCACTCGTAACAATACCGACGAATCAGATTACCGATTGTTATCAATTGTAAATTAATCTCGAACATCATACCCTTCACATTTTGATGCCCCCCAGCGCCATCGTCGGTTTGATCACATTGCTCAACTCCGATGCTCAGCTGTGCGATCATCCTTAAATAATGAAGAAAAAGGTATTTCACGCCGCTCTCGCTCGGGATGGCCTACGAGGAGAACCCGACGATCTCCTACGCTCCGTTCACGGGCGAGGCTTTCATGCGCCTCATGCTCGCGGCGAGGCATCGGGAACACGGGCGCTCCGGGTATCAACCGTGAGACGTGATCCGCGAGTTCGCGGGCGAGTTCGGGAAGAATGTAATGCCGCGCCGCCTTGCGGCTCTTCGTCAGTTCACCTGAATCGTCGTCACCGGCTGCGCCTGACCACCTGGGGCCTTGATCGAGAGCTGCCAAAGGTCATGAAGCGCGTTGAAGCCGACCTTCGAATCGAGATCCCTGTCGTCGATGTAGAACCACATGTCGCGGTACCGCACCCTCTTGAACGCCGACTCGGGCGCGCTCTTGCTGTAGCGAATGACCGTCATCTTCGTAAGGTCCCGGACTTCGCCCTGCTCGACCGCCTCCCTGAACGAGGTCAGGTCCGTCGCGCGACCCTCCTGCTCATCCTCGATCGGCACGTCGACGCCGTACGCGTACAGATTCAGCACGTTGTACAGCGAGCGCATCCGAAGCTTGATCGTCGATCGCCGATCATCGGGTCGTCCCTCCAGGTCCGCGCCCTGGGCCACGCGAGCCGTCTCCAGGAGCCACGCTTTCTTCTGTACATCCGGCTGCACGTTGAGCAGCTCCATCAGCCGCTGACCATCCGGCGTGGTCCGCGCCTCGGGATAGAGCCACATCGCCGGCGCCACCTCGTCGGTCGTATAGAAGAAGCTCTTCCCGCCGTCGTAGCTCTTCCAGCGATTCCGACCCGTCGAGATCGTCGTGATCCACATCCCCGGCGTGATCGTCTCCGCCGGGTACGAATAGTCGTTGTACGGATCGTTCCACTTGAACCGGTCTACGACCAGCTCGCCGCCGTCATAGAGCTGTTGGATCAGCTCGATCGTCGTCTTCCATTCGGGCGAGCCCGGACGAAAGCCATCCCAGCGAAGGTCCGGCCCTCGCAGGTTGTTGAGGCCCTCGACAAGGAAGAGCAGCAGTGTGTCGATTCCATATCCGGCAGCCACGAGGTCCGCGACCACCGAGACGCGCAGCGGCTCGTGGAGCTGGCTCGCGATGTCCTCGCCCTGGCGCGGCGTCAGCGTGATCGTCGGCGAGTCGCTGAAGGTCACGCTGCCGTCGATGCTGCCGTCCACGACGTTCTCGTCCCCCCAGTCCGAGACCGAGGCGCCCGCACCGAGTCTCGTCGTCGTCGAGAAGTTCGAGTTGATCCCTGACACGTTCAGGAACTGCGGCGGCTCCATGTAGCGTCGGCGCACGACGTTGAGCAGCAGTTCCTCCTTGAGCACCTGGCTCACCGCCTTGTTGTAGTCGATGTGCGAGTTCGCCACGAGCTTCGGGCCCCGCGTGTTGGCGCAACCTGATACCATGAGCAGGATCAGGCCAAAGGTTGTCAACATGATCACCCATTGATCTTTGTTGCCATCTAGGTACATAGTTATTACCTGAATTTTGCACGAAAATCTCCTCTACGAACTCTTCAAGGTTATTTTTCCATAATTGACCTTGGCCGATGTTTGTTATTTTCAAAATTCAGGTATTAATTTTTCTAGTTAATTT
>Ga0209671_1000048_pt1 | contig 47614 bp, 27 predicted proteins | sample WorMetHERISLAND2_2_FD_187401 | JGI IMG/M metagenome (GOLD analysis project Ga0209671, IMG submission 187401) | Marine gutless worms symbiont microbial communities from Max Planck institute for Marine Microbiology, Germany - Olavius geniculatus... | ecosystem: Host-associated > Annelida >...
TCCTTCCCCTTCCCTTTACTTTCCATTCCTTTACTCCTTCCCCCTTATCTTTCTTTTTCTTGTCCACTTTTCTTTTCCCTTGCCTTCCCCTCCCCCTTCCTCTTTCTCTTTCCATTCTTCCGTCTTTCTTTCTGTGTCCAGGTCTGTGCATCCAATATTTGAGGCGCCATATCTCCATAACGGTGCCAGATAGACGCTATGGACCACCCATAGGAACTTGGCCCCCGGGAGTCGAATAGTTACGTGACCGATGACGTCAGGTGACCACAAAAGGTCAAAGGCATGACCCCATTATCTTTGAGGCGCCATATCTCCATAACGGTGCAAGATAAACGCATGGTGATAGTGGACCGTTTATAGTGAATCAGATGGTCTCGTGACTGACAATGTTTATTGTTTAGTTAAAATAACAGAGAAGGATGAAAGGATGATTGTTGCTGTACAATTTGAAATTAACCTGTTTGATTTTTTTCTACAGGTTTAAACAGCTCACTGATTATATTTATACGGACATATACTGTAAACTGTCAAAATGCATTGGGCAGACTCCGTGTTCATATAAACATTATCCTGTTTATTGTAAAATTTAATTAATTGTTACTAAATATTACTATCACCAGTTCTAGTCCATGGGCGCTGACTTAATAGGCCTCTAATCAGCACTGGGACAGCGTTTTGAAGCACGGAATGTACCGACAGTCAAGAAGCCAAAGTCACTGAGCGGCTGGGGAATCGGAAAAGGGTGCCCCTCAAGCCTATGACGGCCGCTACTGCCTCTTCGGACTGATTTCACGGATATCAGGACTGCTTTGTGGTTTATTTTTCTAGTTTCAGTTATCGTTTTTTCTTTCTTTGTAGTTTTTTAATCTCCATCTTCCTATATCCATCTTTTCTGGTTTTCTACGTTTTATGTTTTCAGTTCCATTTAAAACGTTCTAGTTTTTAGCCGACCGTACTTAAGTAATGGTCGAGCTATTGGTATGAGTCGTAGTGGGTTGGCAATGGAACCGTCGGATAGGGCGGTGGCGACTTTCTATAGGCTCTCAATAGTAACCATGTCTCCATCTGCAGCAGTTTGGCCGCAATTTTCAATGGTAAGTTCCAAGCTTAAATGGCTGTATCTTGGAAATGGTGAGAGATAGGGCCAAGGTTACTATTGATCACTAACAGGAAGTGGCATACACCATTTTAGATGAGATAGAAATCACTGACCTTGGATGACCTTGAAGGTCAGTACCAGTGATATTCCATTAACTGAAAATCAAACTGATACTGAAATGTGTAATTTGAGTAAAACTCATACTGAAACTAACGCTGAAAAGATTTTCAATACTGATACTACAGGGTGGGTCGAAAAAACCGGACCTGTTTGAGCTTTGATAACTCAGCGATGGTTACCCGTAGAAAGGCGTGTTGTATGTCAAAAGTTTCAGAATGCCGTAAGGAATAAACGACAAATTTGCATAGTGAAGCATTTAAATATTCTTTGCCTAATTTGCATAAATATTCGTCAACTCCAAAATTCTGCCAAATTTGACTGTGACACATGGATTTAACATGGATATTTGAGCTTTTATAACTTAGCGATGTTTATTGATGGAAAGGTGTGTAATATGCCAGAAGTATCAAAATTGTGTACAAAAGAAGTGTACAACTTGCATGTCACAGCATTTAAATATTCTTTGCTTGATTTACACAAATCTGTGCCACCCCTAAAATCATGCTAAATTGGCAGTAACACATGAATTTAAGTTGATTTTCATTCAGCATACAGTAAAATATCAACAATCATTAACATATTCGTTAAAGTTAGATGAAGTTTGACACAGGCAGTTGCACAGCTTTTGCATTCATGACCGTCATCAGTTCTTTTAGGCAGCTGATCGATCGCTGTAGTCAATGTGTTCGGGATCAGCTGAGTCCAGAATTCGATTAGCACACGTTTTAGCTGGTCAGTTACTGAAATTTTGTGACCATGCTATCTGTTGCAATGCCCCCATACTGAATAATTCACAGAATTTAAATCTGGACTTTTTGGCAGTGAGTTTTTGAGTTCAATACACTCAGGCACATGGGAGTCCAGGCAAATGCCTATTTCAGGGGTAATGAAGATTTATGCAAATTAGACGAAGAATATTTAAATGCTTTGCTATGCAAAATTTGTCGTTTATTCTTTACAGCATTCTGAAACTTTTGACGTATCACGTGTATTTCTACCACTAACCAACGCTGAGTTATCAATGCTCAAACAGGTCCGGTTTTTTTGGCCCACCCTGTATATAGATATAGAAATGACCATGAAAAACTTTACTGACTGTGATAGAAATGATTTTGAAAACTGATACTGAAACGATTGGTTGGCTTTGCCTTAAATTTTTCCAGCATGCTTCACCTATTTGCTTATTTACTGACACCAATGGTAGTTTCCAATTCTAGCATCACGGCCTCACAGCTTTGCGACTGCAGGGTCAGTGCTCATACTCATGCTCTACATTTCCTGCCCTGAGCTGACAGCAAACTGCAGACACCGCTCAGTTATATGAATGGTATAAGCCACACCTCCAAGGCCGATATAGCCGATTGCCTTTACCCGCTCAGCTACAGTATTAAGCCAGTGCGGAATTATACTGCTTGGTGACAGAGGCACATGTGTGTGAACAACTTGCCCAGGGTTGCTACATGATAGTAGAATGGCTAGGAGTCAAACCCGTGACACAGCTACCGTGAGTGTAGGTGTTCATGCATTTAACACGGTTTTCACGCCTAAAGAAAAGTCCTGACAAGTCTTGAATTTCTTTTCCTTGATTTTCCGGAGCCTGGAAAGTCCTGGAAAATGAAAATTTTGGATATTTGATAAATTTAATGCTAGTAGACTAGCAATTTGATGAACTTAATGTTGATGGTTAAGTTGTCAGCTGTGTCGACGAAAAACTAGCTGAAATGATGTAAATATTGATACTGAAACTGAACTGAAATGATTTTTTTAAAAACTTGATAGAAACTATAACTGAAATTAGACTAAATTAGCCACTGTATAGAAACTTGTACTGAAATGATTCAGCTCAGACTTTGTAGAAACTGAAACTGAAATGATTTTTAGAACTGAAATAACACTGGTCAGTACGCATTATTGTGGATAAACAGTGCGAGATGGGCCCTAGGTTGCTATTGATCACTAACAGGAAGTCACATATTGGCTTTTAAATGACATGAAAATCATTGACCTTGAATGACCTGGAAGGTCAGTACTGCAACAGGAACTATACAGGCATGTCTTCCCTAGCAAGGCGTTTTTATTGTTAGAAAAATTTGGAAAACCTCCATCCAATATTTCTGTTGGTTATTTATGGCTGTAGCTGTTGACGACCGTGTGTCACTGCACACAACGTGTGCTATACTAGCGTTAATTGCAGTTTTCGAGACAGCATTCTGTTAATGTAGCATGCATGGAACTGTGTCACCTCTGAGAAATCTTTTTCTCTCCGTGATTGTAAGTCGAATGCTGGGCTTCAGACGTAGACAGAACGGACGGCTTTTCCTAGATATTGCTGGGTTTCTTGTTTCAGTTTTTGCTAGATTAACTGGCAGCTTGCCTGTGTTTTCCATTGCAAATTATTCATCATATCATATCATGCTTACGGCGGCATAACAGTCAGGAGGTTGAACTTTATTCAGTGGTTGTGTGTTCAACTTCAGGTTGGGTTGCTATCGAATGGTTACTGCCTGTATGGGTGACCATCTGTGGACAGGCAAACAATCTCGTTATATAATCAAACACCAGAATCAACTCAGCCTTTAATTCCTTTGGGGTAGGTAAATCAAGCATTGCCTGCTTGGCTAGGGTTAAGGTGGACCGCTTTCACCTGTGTTAGATGGCACGTAACAGTGTGTGATTCCGTGTCGCAACTCTGAGATGGGTTACCATTAAAAGCTATAAAAGTTATAATGAGTTATAAAAGAAACAAAAGGGGTGCCTTTTTATGAAACACCGTGTAGACAATTTTTAACCGTTTACTGTGGTGTTGTGTACAGGGTGTGTTGGCACCGGCGGTGGCGGCTAGTGTGGTGGAGCCCACGCTGCCTGGAATCACTCAGTACAGGACTCACGTGCCTATCAAAGTGACCAACGTTCAGCTGTTGTCACCTCCAGTGCCGGCCAACAGTGTCAGCGATGACAACATCATGCATTCGCATGATGTCCTGCTCAAGGGTATGTAAGTTCATCAAATTACAATTTTTATTTACCAATTTGGTGAGCTTCCAGCAACTGCTGTTGCCTTACTCAGAACGATTTTTGTTCACTGCTAGATGTCGCTGTGAATTTATACAGCTTGTTGTTAATTACTGTTTTAACCTGAGTTCATATGAGTTCAAAGTTAAACGGCAGTACAGAAAAAGGGAGTGTCGTCTGGCATTGGCGATGGTACCAGTCGCTTCTTGAATTCATCAACATCTCTAAACCTCATCTGGTAGACACACTGCTGCATGACAGTCAAACTGGCTGTTGGGGGAGACGGAGTCAAAGAGATTAAATTCATAGACTTTTTTGCTCATTTGGACACATGTTTTGCTTGTTCTGTTTTTCCCAGGTAGTGCAGAAGCAAACTTTGGGTGAGGTGGGAGCTTGCACGGCCATTTGATGACTAGCTGTGTCGGGGATATTTGTACAAAAAATTGTTGTAATTGCTTACTCCTTCTACAGATTATAATTGATAACGTCAGGGATGTTTTTCTGGGACACAGTGTATATGTAGAAACATGAACGTGCTTCTTTGAAGCATTATATTAAGGAATGGTGGTAAATTTCTGTTCCTGTTGAGATATGGTCATCAGCGTAGCCAGGCAGTGCACTGTGCACGTGCAGCCGCAGAGCCCAAGAAATTGCAAATATTTCAGTAAAACTAGAAGTTTTTAGGGCTTTTTTATAACCAACAAAAGCGTTTGTGGCTGGGGCTCTGCACCAGACCCCACTGGGGAGGGGGGCTTACAGCATTCCTCAGACCCCCCTAGCTGGTGGATGTCCAAGAACCCCATTCCCACTCTCGCCTTCAGTTCAGATTTTTGGTACTTCGGGTCTCAAACCGCCCATCCGAACTCCAATTTCTGGCTCCACCAATAGATGTGATGTGCGAGGCAGGAGGCTGTAAGAAGAGGGTCAGCGGCAGTCGAGGTCTTGACGTCACCGGCACAACTCTGATACCCCCGCAATCAGCACCGGCGACAACACAGCCGACAATCTCCACCATCTCATTACAACCATACCCCGCCGGCGCAGGCTCCTCATCCTCTGATCCACCATCATCGTTGCCGTACACTGGACCTGCCTGGCATGGTCTTCCACCATCCTCACAGATCAACCACGTCCCTGTTCTGACTGGATCAGCCCATCACTCCAACTATTCCAGGCTGGACCGTGGCATTAACTACACTGCACTGTCTGCCCAGCCGACCAGCACACCGTCCGGCCAGGTCGTCAGACCCACGGGCAGCCAGCCGTCTCAGCTGGACCTCTTTGCAGTGAACAACGACAGGTATTAAACATCTCCATGGATTATATTATTTCTGCAGCTTCACTAACACTTATATATCTTCTTACAGAAAAACTTATCCTTGGTCGTTCAGTGGTTTTTATAGAAACAACATCGCTTTTGTTCTTTGCTAATAGTAAGTTGCGCAGGCCCCTATGGCCTTCTGATTGGTACCAAAATTAATGACCTTGGATGACCATTGACCATGAACCTGTTGCACTGTTACACAAACCGTGTCTTTCAAAGCTGATACTGTCAGCAGCAGAAATACAGCCCATTCTCAGACTATATCACATTATAAAAAAGCGAATTCGTGGTATCACACAGTGTCCTTGTGATAGCACGGCTTTCATGTTTTACTTGTTACCACGGCCTAACCGATACCTGGTTTTTTGTTGTTTTGTTCAGATCATTTAAGAATGGCAAGCGGTGACTGACTTTGAAGCGTCTTCTGCACTTCATTTACTCATAGATTTGTACGGAGTGGTACAAATAAATAAGCTGCTAAATTTCTGTATTGACCAATTTTCGAAATTCTTTCACAGCCCAATTTTTCAGTACTGGTAACAGGACCATACTAGAGATCTGGCCACATCTTAAACTTGTGTTGGCTACACTGCCTTCTGACGTATTAATTTCAGATTTTGAATACTGAACTTTACAAGGTAGAATAGCGACACCCGTGTGAGCTTTAATTGTCTGTGATAAAATTATGAAGTTTTGAATGTCAGGAAGCTTACTTCATTGGCCACCTGTAATCTCATTATCTGTTACAGCAGTATTGCGATAATTGTCGATTATTGAATGGGATAGGAAAAGCAATAATTGCTAGTTATTAGGTTGTGTCAGTGAAGTATATCCTGCAAACTATAGAACTGTGTAACAGTATTGCATATTTACAATGTTGTACAATTTTACCTATTTATTTGTCTTAATTGTTCACGGCCTTATGGCCAAAATGCCCAACACGACTGGCGTATAATTTGTTGAGCCTCCAGCTTCGTTTGAGGTGCTCGCATACGTGTGATAAAATAAAACAAAATAAGGCTGCTAATAAGGCTGCAGTCGTAAGTCGACACGACTTTGATTTATTACACCAGTGCATGTAAACCCTTGTGAGAAAGCTTCTAGATTTGCAAGTCTGTGTCGCCGCTTTCTGGTTTTCAAATGGAGTCGACAACGACCACTTCAGTTGTTTTTGTAGTGCACTGTATTGCATTTTGTGGTGCATGTGTTAACTGCAAAGACCATTTAGTTGCTGCTGTTATGTCCCGTTCACCAGTGACTTATCACAGATGTTTTTTGACTTTTTCAATCGTTAGTTTGTTGTTGTGTAAAATCTGGTCTTGATGCATAGTAGTAGCCAGGGGGTCATTTTGGGGCCCAAGAATCCAAGATTGGCACACCAGCAAAAACCGAATCGAATCGCGAATCGGATTTGTCTTTTGCTGTATCGCCCACTTCTAAAAACATTTATCAGTCACCTGCATTGCACATAAATGACTAAAAATGTTGTCACAAGATGCATTTTCAGAGTCCACAGTGCTCCACCAGATCCTCTAGCTGAATTAGGGAAGGGAAGGGAAAGAAACGAGAAGGAAAGTAGGGAGGCTTGCGAGGGACCTGAAGATTGCCCCATTCAAGACAAATTTCCAGCTATGTCTATGCGTCCATGTTATATATTGTTCACACCTACACATTTACTTCTGTATCAGTATTGTATATTTGTGTGTTGTTATTCTGTACTCACGATTTCCACATAAGCTATAACAAATTCGTGTGCTTCCGGTTTCCGTCCATCCCTGAAAAACCTGTGACCCTAAAATTTTTATCGGACCCTCAAAAATATTTCTGCAGTTGTTAGTTTGCTTTCAAAGTTTTACTGAAGAAAAACCTGTTTGCATTTAGTATGTTAAGCTGCAGTATTGTATTTTTTGTTATCTTGGGTACTTTTCAGGCTGTTATTTTATTAAACATGTCGTGAAATAAGAATAAAAAATTTGCCGTCCTTCCCCCTTACCGTTATTTGTTATCCTCGTCTGGCAACTGTGCACATTTTGCAAGTGGTACATGCAGCAAACTTTTGCCTATAGTCGTTCACCTGTAGCATGCCGTATAGAATACGCAGAATATACAATATATATAATTTATTGACTGCAGCATAAAAAAATGCATCTCGATCATGCAGATGAGAAGGTTTTTGGCTCTTGATAGAATCATCACTGGGCAAAAAGTCAAGAAAACGGTTTCACGTCACAACCAAAAAGCTTATTTATCGAGAAAACAGCATGAATTAAACAAAACTGCAAGATAATGAATGCAGCTGGTATATTTTCATGTTCCAATTTGCGTCATGTCTTTAGGTGGTTATCAGGGTAACTGATTAATTAGTCTTAAGAATTAAAACCGCAGACCTTACTTGTCTCAACACATGAACACTGTGGCATCTAGGTCAAATGACAGCAATCATAACAAGAAATTTGAGCAAAGCTCACGAGACGTGCGAAAGCCTATAGCATTTCCAGTTAAGTAGTTATAGTTTCGAAAATCGCATATCATTTGGACTCGGCCCATCGGGACCATAATTACACATCGGCCATAGGCGCGTGTGGCGTCAGCGGCGTGGCGTCACCTTGTGAATGATACTCTCGCAGGCGAAAATGGCCAAAAAATCCATAAAAACCCCCTATTTTGGCGTTCAAGGTCATTGAATTTGGCGCCAATCGAAAGCCAGCATACGATTTGCTATTAGTGATTAATAGTAACCTAGGCCTTATCTCGCACTGTTACTGAGATACAGCGAGTTATTGGCCGAAAATCGCAAATTTTGACCACCCCCTCTCATTTAGAGCCCTCGTTCGGGGTGACCCCCTTCGAATTTATGGAAAAGCTTTATGGTTCCTGAAACTAGAGTCTTCCGGGCAGTCGATGGTGAAGATTTGGAGATCCTAGCTTGGACCGTTTTTGCCTGATCCACTCGTGTGACAGACATACGGACGGACGAACAGACGGACAGAATTGCGATGGCTAAGACGCGCTGAAAGCATAGCTGCTTTCGCACGTAAAAACAGCAAAAAAGCAAAATATACAAATAAGCACATACTGCTCAAAACACAAACAGAATAAAAACCACCCAACGATGTGAGAGAATCAACGTATACGGTATACTAACAAAAACAATTATTGTTAAAAATAATATTAAGAGCTTCATGCGTTACTAAAATTACTGCTCAGCATAAATACACAATCAACAGCAACATGATTAGCTAGAACACAGAAACAGCTAATGTACCAGGGCTTTTTAGTGCGCAGCAGTACACAAATGTGCAGTTCTAAAATTAGAGATGTGCATTTATAAATGAAATTTGCACAGTAAAACTGACAAAATTTATACCCGCTATATGCCATGTATTCTGAGGCTGTTTCCATGCCGAAAAATGTGTTTGTAGCCACTGGGGGAGCTTACAGTCGTCCACTTCCCAGACACTAAGGGATCCTCTAGCTGGTGAGGAGGGGATTTGCTGCCCTCCCCCTAAGAACCTCACTCACACTTGACCTTTGGCATCGATTTTCTCCCCTTTGGACCTCGGTCCTTGCACAGTTCTAAAGTCTAAACAATTCTTCAGAAAAGTCCTAGTATCAAAACATGCCCAAGCAGAGCGTGTATTACGATATCACATTCGATGACACCAATTGAAGTGAAACTTTTCCTACAGTAACAACAAACGTAAGAAAAACATGGATTTATACAGCGTATACCGTTAAACGCCTCCTAGTGTGCTGAAAATCTCACTGAACTTATACTCGGTACTTGGCTGCAAGCTACAACCAAAATAAAAGGCAGAATCGTGTCTTGCAATGCAACTTATGCAAGCAATTCCACCTGCTGGTACACACAACTCTGTAGCGTGGTCTGTCTGTCTGTCACATTCACACACCATGCTTGCCAGATCACCTCACTAGTACATAACTGACACGCTTCAACGTGTGTTGGATGCTGCAGCTCGTCTCGTCTCTGGCACACACATGTTCGATCAAGGCCTATCCCGTCTACTGCATGATGAGCTGCACTGGCTCAACGTTCCTGAGCGAGTGCAGGACAAGCTGGCAGTGACGGTTCACCGGTGCCTTCAAGATGAAGCGCCGAAGTACCTGGTCGACCACTGCATCCCAGTCTCCGATGTCGCCAGTCGACAGCATCTGAGATCTGCCAGTCGACACTTCCTTACTGTTCCGCGGTTTCGACGAAGCACGTTCGGCCGTCGGGCCTTCGTTGTTGGGGATCCGATGGCTTGGAACTCATTACCGGATAATCTCCGTGATCCATCGCTCTGCAGCAGTAGCTTTAGGTGCGGCTTAAAAACTGTACTGTTCGCGAGACATTAGTGCACTAAGCGCAACAGAGATGGTTCATGATATTGCACTATATAAATTTATTATTGACATTGACATTCTTCCCTTCTGCATAAACTGTTCGATGGATATAGATGCCATTTGCCAGCTACATTAGCGGCGTCCAGTGATACATTGTGTTTACATGGGGATCAAGGCATCCCCAAAGAAAGGGAAAATTTGGGGGTCATACCTGCAGCCAAAACATGTAGCTGCAAATTGCAGCCAAACCGTCAGTCCTACGCTGCCAGCTGCCATATACAAACAAGGAGTTACTGATTCCGCCTTTCACCAAATCACTTCGGTCCCGTCTTTTGTTTTCTACGGATCATTCACTAAAGTGAAACAATATGTTGCGCCATAACACGACGTTGTTATACAATCTGCCAGTCGTTATCGATGACGACAGAAAGGTTGGCGGTTGACTTGGTTGGCGAGGACTGGCATGGAAGCACACAGACGTCACATCGATACAGAGCACCTGCTTGATCTAACGCCCACACGCAGTTACTCGACGTCACTGCAACCAATATCAGTTATTTGAATCAGACACAAGGCCCACAAGACAGACTGAATACAGAATAGACAGCAACACACCGGTAATAAGACTTCGTTACGAGAAAATTAAACAGTGGTAGGGCTCGAAGTGAAATGGTATGGACCTGTATGGCATAGTGGCACTTCCTTGGCCATCTGAAAAGCATACCAACACTTCTTTTCTGAGAAAAATCATGCGAGATTTAGGCTGATGACTGCATCGGTCAGTGGCCAAAATAGCGCTAGCTTGAGGGGCGAAGGGAAGGAAGGCAAAGCTACCATACCGGCACTTATTTTTTCCACTTTGAGCCCTGAACAGTAGTCAGTGGTTAGAGTTTGATTCGTAATCGAAAAGTCAGGAGTTCGACTCCCGGTCGGACCACTACCAAGTAACAACCCTGGGCAAGCTGTTTACACCAATGTGCTTCTGGCAGCAGTATAATTCGGTCAAGTGATCGGTGATGCTTTATGGCTAGGATGGTAAGCGTCGGTCTGGCATCACAGTGGCCATGCATCAGACTTTTGTGGTCTGTCCACCTACGAGTTCAATGGTCTCAACAGGGAGCTGATCACATCGGCCTATGCTCCAGAAGGGTATGACCCACTTAACCTTACCTTACAAAAGCTGGTTATAATGTTCAGTTTACAGTTTAACCAGTGAGCATAAAACCCAATTATACAAAATAAACAAAATCAGAATTACAGTCACAACTAAAATGCTGTATAACATAAAGGTGAGACTACAGAACAAGCAGCTGATATGAGTGGAAGGACGAAGGAGTTGTAAAACTGACAGGTTGAGGTTTTAGGGGTGTCTCCCGCAGTTTAAGCAATCAATAAAAACAAGTAATGGCATATAATGCAGGTGTACCGGAGATGGCGGAGAAGAGGCCTGGAAATTTCTTCCAGTAAGCACCCTGAGGACAGTCTGGAGTGATGCCGTGGCGTGCAAAACAATGCTGCTCTGTGCTCAACGCATAGACGCAGTTATCACTTACGCACAGTGACTCCGCTGTAATACCTGTATATCGGACCAAACAACTACTACAACCACAACTACAACTACGATTACTACCTACTACTGCTACTACTAACAGTGACGTGAAAAGCAATGTTTCTGTGTGCTCAATTCATACTGGTAAAGTTTAGTCTGCTTTCATACCCAAAGCTTGCTTTTATTACCTCCGCCAAGGAGGTTATGTTTTTGCCCGACTTTGTCTGTCTGTCTGTCTGTCTGCGTGTCAACAAGATAACTCAAAAAGTTATGGACGGATCTGTCTGAAATTTTCTGGGAATGTCGGGAATGGCAAAAACTACCAGTGATTCAATTTTGTAGGTGATCTGGAAAGAATCCTAGATTCTGGATCACTTTGAAATTTTCGTTAACGTTGCTTTAAATGGAGCATAAGGCAAACTGCTGCCAAACCGAATATGGTGATGCCACCTGGCGAACAACATGGCGTTGAATCAAGGTTTTTTTAGGTCACATAGAACTAGGTCAATGTAGAAAATGCAACTATAGTTTGAAACGCACTCAAAACTTCCGCTTGTTTATTTTCGTCAGACAAGCTGTGTCGAATCAATATGCGGTCTCTGACTGCTATTTCCTAGCTTTCAATATTGAGCTTAATACACAGAAGAAGAAAACGATATACGAGATCCTTCCTGCGCCAAAAGGCCCATAGCACATCTCCGTTTCCTTAGCCCTCAGCCAGACAATAGTTTACACTGCCTGAACACGGATACTGACTGGGCTAGTGCATTGCATGGTGTGCCTGTATAAGCCCTAGCTTTCACATACCCATGGAAGGATGGCCAGGCTGAGTTGACCTGGGCAGCTGGTTATGTAGCCAGATGTATACAAACATCTGTCGATGGTCAGTGGTCATACGTCCAAATACTAACCAGGCACAGCGTCAGTTAACTTTGTTCATCGACAGCAATGATGTTACAATAACACAGAGGGTGCCTCGAAAGATACAATTGTCAAAATAAAACATCCAACAAAACAGAACCATGCCGATATACTATTAAAAGAAAAGTGGCACCTTTTGTCACAGGTGTATTAATATGCTAAAATAATTCAATCACAAGCCGCAGGCTCGCATGTTAATGACAAACAAATAAATGGCAACACATGCTGTTACCTGACACAGAGGTCCACAATGTTCCACAGGGCACATCTTCAGTAATTCCTTCACGTACCAACACGTTCTGCCGATTGTCAATTGCCCACACCTAAACGCAACATTTAACTTATGACATTAATCATTATAAAGCACCAACATCAAACAACTGAATCTGAGACATCGACCCCAGGGGGCGACAGAGAATGCAGACTGGACATAAAACGTTTCCAATGGTGTATTCAATGGGGGCCAACCTGCCATGCCCCCTTGGTGCTGACATCTTGCACACTTTTGCTTGCTGAAACATCAAAATTTATGCATCAGTTTACAAAAGTGGCTCATCAGATCACAAGCTGCCCCCATTCTTCAAATTCTAAATATGCCACTGCATAAGGTGTTTCTGAAAAAAATTATTATGGACGCTGTGAGGCAGTGAGCTTCAAAGTCTGAAGGGTGGGAGCGGACACTCAAAGAAGCATAAGCCAAAGTAGAGATTACCACATGTAACTAAGTTTACGTAAAAATATCACATAAAACATACTTAGACAAAAGACACATTAGTTATTACCACCATATAAAGCTTCTCATAGTCAAAATGCTTTTACAGCCTATGGCAGCTTCCTCATAGAAAAACTACTCGTTGTGGAATAGACTTTATACTGTATTTTAGCAGATACAACTAGAACTATTTTAAACATGAACAATTAAGAACAGTTGCTAGAATGCATAGAAATGATCAATAAACACTACACAATCCTTCAACAATCGACAAAAAGTCATCTACTGAAGGCAGGAGATAACAGAGGCATATAAATTAACCTGTAAAAATAAACTAACAAGTAAAAACAGTCCATTGGTATAATTTACAAAGCAAGCAGAAGTTTTCCTAAGATAACTGAAGTTATGCATAAATATTACAGAACTTTTTCGTAAGTTTTTCTTACAATTTTTTTGTATTTTTGGTAACTAACACTTTCTCAAAATTTAATTAATTAAACAGCATTTTATTTTTCTTTACGACTTTTGTACATCTGATTTTCCAAGTTTCTTTCGTAAGCTCAAATGACAAACGTCCATCGTTCCAACGCCACGTCTACTGACCATCGAATCGGCAGAGTAGCCGGCGTAGAGGCGTACAATGTGTGTGGCCTGCAGACCACCGCGCTTTAGAGCACTGCCTGTTTGCTTGAGAGCATTGCCGGCCCAGCTCATAGCACCAGTGTTTTGATCACTCAGTGAGCCCACTGCCTGCCATGATGACGTGGATGATGGCTGCTGGTTGTTGAGTAGTGCCGGTGACTGCAGAGGTGGTCCGAAATGAAAGAAAATGTTACCAATGGAGTCAACAGCCCAGACATTGTGCTGTGTCAGTGCAACGTCCACCAGCTGAGATTTACCTGCTCAGTCAATGAACACACAATGACAGTCGCAACCGACCATTTCTGAGTACTCGCAGACTTGATGAGACTTGATATAATCGACCAGAAAAATTGAAATTTTCCATTGCCGCAATCTGTCCAAAGGCACTCTCTTCTGTTACCGCAGCATTACCGTTGTTTTGACACATCCACAGCTCATCCCCCTTTTTGGTGCTTTGAACCCAAATAAGCTAGCATACAACGCAAGTCGGACGGATGGCTGGCTCTATTAACAGCCAGCACCTTTACCATGACTGGGTCAGTATGCCAGCAGTCCTGGTAACAGGGGCTCTAGCTGTTATGCAGAATACACCATTTCTCTCTTGAAGTGGCCACAACCATTGCCAGTACTCATTTTGCGGATGGAAGGATGGCCAGGATGTGTTGGCCTGGGTGGCTTGGTCAGATACAAAGACAGTATACCTGCGAACAGTCACCCATCTCACCATTAACCCGGCTCAATGTCAAGTAACTTTGTTGCTGCAACTCACGACGTTACCTCTAGGCTAAGCGGCTTACCCAAGACACACCTATGTGCATGGCGTTAATGCGAATGTGAATCGTTCAACACATGTTCAAGTGAGTGAGTGAGTGAGTAGTTTCTTAATGGCACATCAGCACAAAATAGACCATTCAGTGCCATACGTAGTTAAAATTAATTAAAAGCATTTAATATATGTATTAAAAGCACAGTTAAAATACTTGTTAAGATCAAGGCTATTAAGCTAATGTAAAAAAATGAATATGCAGCTCGAAGGAGGAACGTGAACAGCAGGCTCGTAAAGAACAGATGGAATTCGAACTTGAAAAGCTAAAACTAGGTCTACAGGATCCTTTATAGGACTACTGCTAAAGCGGAGTGAGTGAGTAATTCAATGTGCAGGTACTAAAGAACTGACACTATGCCTAAAGGCTGTTAGAATAAACAACAGTAACAAAAAACGACGACATAACACAAACCCAAATCTGGCAGATTGACTGGTGACCAGCTCACCCCGGTAGGGCAGTGTGATCCCATACCAGTCCTCACAAACAACCTTCCATCCGTCATTAAGCCGCACAGTGCATCCGGAGTAGCGGAAAATGTTGAGAATGTGACAGAGTTTGCAGTCCACAAGTCATCGACAGTTGCTGGTCCGACAACTTCCTGTAGCCGACCACGTGATGTAGCACCGGGTGAGGTAAACAGATAGAACACTGATCCACTGCTTTGCTGCAGCCAGATACCTACATTGACAACAGCCAACGAGTGCCAATGCGTCTGATCTATCGTTACTAAGAACAATAGTGTTTGCACTGCACATGGTGGCGTCGGGCTGAAAAATTTGGTGGCGGTAAGTTGCAAATTTCCAACAGGGAAGGTATAGGTGCTCAAAATTTCAATTTTGCACCTAAATTCTACAAAAATGGCAGATTTTTAGCCCCAAATTTTGTATTATTGAAAGGAAGTTCTCTGAAATAAAGAAAATTTTCCAATAGGCTAAATTTGAGGGGAGAGGCAGCTGCCTTCACCCACCATGATGCCGCTGAATGGAAACTAATGTTGTTGGCCTCAGATAACAGCAGGCTTCGTATAGACCATTTTGTTATCTGTGACAAACGTGCTACCAGGAAACTACGCCTGTCGAAAAATGCCCTATATTAATCAATCAACATCTGGAGTGACACTGAATGCAGACCTGTGGGAGTGAGCGTAAAGGGTTAGCACTAGTCCAGAGCTAACAGGGGTTAAAAGTAATGCAAGGCGTACGTGACTGGCGGCAGCTGCGATAGCACTAGAGGACGCAGTGCAGCAGCAAGTTGATTCAGTCACCGCTTGGAGCTCATGATTAACGCATGCTAATAGAAGCGATGAAAGCGCAGACTGCGAACAACTGCATTTGGTCTTATTTCTTGCCTCATGACCCATTACCTCTCAAAAAGAAGACTTAGACAGACCATTGGCTAATCCAGTAGAAGCCCCCCTCCCAAAACCGATCATAACAGACCTGACCTCCAATAATAATGCCAGCATTTTGCTCCACATATAGCAAAAAATCAACTGCAGTTATTGGGTAACCAGAAAATCTCTGCTCACTTGATGGGCTGCAACTTTTTCAACAGGATCTCAATTTCGTTACAATATCGATACGATATTTTTAAAATATTGCGATATCAATATTGATATTTTAAAAAATGCTAAGTATGTAAATCTTATACAAGCACAAGAACAAGACGTGAACGTTCAGCAAGGCAGTTTGCTTTACGTAGATACTAAAATGTGTCAGTGAACTTAAAAATTAACTAAAGACTGTCGTAAGTGTTGTTAAATTACGACACTATAGTTAGTTTGCTTCGAATAGTTTGTCGTTTTCACCATTTGTTTTCGTTATTTTGGTAAAGCAGTAATAAAAATTTAAACCTCTGGTGCGATATATCAATAATATCATGATATATAAAAAGACACTGCAATATATTGAAAAATTCGATATTTTTTTCGACGATACAATACGATATATCAATATCGGAAACAATATATTGATATTTTCGGTATATCGAATCATCGCTAGTTTAAAGACACTTTGCTTCATAGCTGTTTTTCTCAGTTCCCTAGTTTTATCTGCGTAACAATATTTTTGTTTTGACTGTGTTTTAGCTTCAGTGTATTTTTTGTATTAGGCTAGTTTTCACTGGCTTAACTATAAATGGCCTCAATGCAATACAAGTGCTTTCACATTCTGTTTAAGCCAAACAAATAGCCTTTAACAAACCCACGGCAATCGTAAACAGCAAAAACAGTACCGGGTACAGTCATACAATATAGGCCGAGTAGAAGTAGTGTAATTAAGAAAAAATACAGTGAGAATAAAAAGTTGCAATCACATGAAATATATACATTATAAATACACAAAGAATCATCGCAATGACTGTAGATATGAAAGTGGTGAAAACAAGAGTAAAGAGATAAGAGTCAAACGTGTTAATGATGCTAATTATTTTGTAAAATATCATCGAGTTTAATACAGAGAGATACTGACCGAACGCCTGACGTGGTGAGGAGGTGTGAAGCTGAGTTGCAATAAGATGCTTCCATCTGGACAGCGACATGCTACTGACTGGTGTCACTGACTCCCAACGACAACCTCCAACGCACAAACAGACATTGCTTGTGTTCCTCTTCAAGCATCTGAGCAATTCGAGCAATTTGAACCGCTTAAATTCGTGCTAAATCAGCTCCAAGCGAAACGCTCTGCATTCTAAATCAGATCCACATTCCTTGGAGGCGTCTGAGAAACAAGAAATTTGAGCTAATGCTCACAAGATGCGTGAAAGCCTATAGCAGTTCCGATTCAGTAGTTTAGCTGAAAATTGACATGTTCACGCTAAGTTAATATACAAATACCAAATTCTCTCTTTGGATCGCATAGACCTAACGATAGTAACGTGGCGTCACCTTGTGAATGATATAGACTTGTGTCGCAGCCCGAAATCGCCAAAAAATCCATAAAACCCCCTATTTTGGCATTCAAGGTCATTCAAAGTCATTGAATTCGGCGCCAATCGAGCGCCAGTGTACGACTTCCTATAACCTACGCCCTATCTCGCACCGTTACCGAGATACAGCGACTTATTGGCCAAAAATCACAAATTTTGCCAACCCCCCTCTCATTTAACGCCCTTGTTCGTGGTAACTCTCTTCGAATTTATGGAAAAGCTTTTAGGTTCCTGAAACTAGAGTCTTCCATGCAGCCGACGGTGAAGATATGGTGGTCCTATCTTGCAGTGTTTTTGACTGATCCACCCGTGTGACAGACGGACAGACAGACAGATGGACAGAATTGCGATGACTAAGATGTGCTGAAAGCAGTAGCTGCTTTTGCGCGTAAAAATCGGACTTTGTGCTGCATGAAGCGATTCCAGCTAACAGTACTAAATAAAAACGTAGCTGTGTAGCTGTACATTATCGCCTAGAATTTCAAAGCATACCAGTGATGCTAGATCGGCAGACTCTCAGACTACCATGTCGTTGAACCAGGCTGATCCACACGCCATTACCAGCCGCAGCACTCACCGACCCCCCACCAGTGCGGGCGCCATCAACTCCAGACAGTCTTTGCGGTACTTCCTTCCATGCCTTGGCCAACCTCAGGTGCTCCAACCCTGACACAATGTAGCCCGACGTAGACACCTGTTCGAGTACATCAACAGACTGTTTTCATCCGTGTCTATTTGGGTGTTTGTTGGTCTGTCGGACTACAAAGTTGCTCAAAAAGTTATAAATTGACTTTGATATGTTCCGAAAGATTGGGGCTCTGGAACTCTCATTATCCAGTAAGCTATCAACTGCATAACGAAAGTGATCTGATCATAATCCAGATCCAAAACTTTTAAAAAACATTCTTTATTTACTACGCTACTGTGATTGACATGGACAGTCAAGAATAAAGCACAGTTCTTGGTAGAAGTTTAAACTCAGCAAGTGATTTGCAGTTTAATTTTCACTCAGCATAAAAGCTTAGTGCTAACATCGTTTGTCGCATCAATAAAGTTAATCTACGTTGAGCCAGGTTAGAATTGACATGGGTGACTGTTTGTGCTGGCACTGCTGCATCTACCATCTCAGTATTCGACAAAGTCACCTAGATAAATCCTCCCTCCCTGGGTAAGCACAATGAGCACTGGTGATGATTATAGCCAGCACAAGGGAAAAAACGACGAGTACGATACTACGTAACAGTGGGCCCTGTTTTCATACTGACCCAGTGGGTTAAAGGCGCTGGCTGTTATTGAAGCCGACCATCTGGCTGACTTGGGCTGTGTGCTAGCTTAGTTGAGTCTAACACTCGCTGGCTCAACTCAAAGTTCTCCCACACAACAGATATCGGTCTGTACACATGTAAATCTTCTCTTTCTGCCATAAAAGCTAGAGGAACATAGAACAAGTAGAATAACAGGCAACCTGCCACCAGCATCCCGTGCCATGAGGCTGGACAGCAGATACTCCGGTGGTAAACCGGACACGCCCTTCCACATCCACAACCCACACCAGACCCCACTCAGCATCAATGTCCAGATCACTTACACTCAACGAAGCTCCGAACCTGACCACAACAACCATGAACACAACATCCAATGTCATATTCTGAAACGTCAGAGAATGTCCAATAAGCCTGCACTGCAGCCAAAATCTTCGAGACAGCACAGGTGGCCTCAGCTGGAAACTATAAATTGGTAAACTGCACACTTGAAATAAAACCAAAACCTTCCACTTATGTCAGTGCATCTATTCACAGATGTTACTGGTATTAGTTTTCGGTGAGGAGATGTATGCAACTTTGGACGTAGCTAAAATTAACCACCAGCGGCATCAATTCTGCATCAATATTGTGGTGGGGGCGTCCAGATACCATAAGCGTAAAGTGGGGGCAAACAAGGAGGGGTATACCTCTCACCAGCCGACTGCAGTGTTTGGGAGTGTCACAAGCTCACGCAGTGGAGTCTGGGGCAGACCCTAAACTGAAAAATAAATTTAATGCATTTTGACCTCAAAGAACACTTCTGGCGGAATGAGAGCATAGCAAAAAAAGGGGGAAAATGTTTGCCCTTTTCTCACTTTAAATATGATTTTCAGTGAAAGAATTGGGACATTCATCCTGGCTAACTTGGTTATGCAACGGGACATGTTCAAACACTCGGGGCTGATGTCCTCACACCCACAAGAATTAACGCCCTGTTTGTCACCCACCCATCAAGATAGCTCCAACTGCAGCCTTCTTCCGTCACGCTGTCGACACCATGTCGTACAAGTATCCTGCGGTCTTGAGCAGTGACAGCCCAGACAATCAGTTTACGACAGCAGACGAGAACCAAGGGTTCATCACACGGCACATTCAGCGACCGATAGCTGGTGCGTTCACGACTCAGACCTTTCTGCATCCGTACCTCACCGTTCGCCTTCACATACCTACAGCAGATGCACCACCGCCACTTATACACCATCACTCAGGGGCGTCATCGCTAAAAAAAAGTTGGGCGCGATGAAGGAAGACGCAACTTACCGATAGACAGCTGCAAATTTCCGACAAAGGAGATTACGACTGCTCAAGATTTCAATTTCACTCCTCAATTTTCCCCAAAAAAGATTTTAGCCCCGAATTTAGCATTTCTGTACAAAAATTTTCGCAGCAAAAAATTGGGCAACTTCCCAAAATTTAGGGAGGGGAACAACAGCACCACCCTTCTCACTGTCATGATGCTTTCTGATTTTGCACAACTGAACACTTGTTCCATTTCTCTTGTTTCAGTTTCAGTTAAAACGTTTCAATATTTATAGCCCATGCGCCAGATAAATCTATTGCAAACTATTATTGAATCATATCCTACCACCTGATTCTGTCCCTCTTTCTGACTACTCACGACATTAGAAACGAATTTCAATGAAATTATGTAACATCACTAGTAACAGTCATTATACATTTAACAACAAAGATATATATATATATAGCACGATACGATGAAAGTAAAAAAGCAAATAAAGCAAAAAGCCTGAGAACAACAGAGAAAAGAAATCAAAAACATTTTACCAGACAACACTGTCATCAGCTGCGACATAAGCCACTTCTCTGGCGACTTCTCTCCACTCTGTTCCGGTGGGAGATTTTCCAGTTATTCGTCCAACGGCAGAATACGCTGAACCGCGGTAAACCCTCCAGACAATGTACCCGGATGGAGAGCATGAGATCTGTTGCGTTGGCTGACTGACACTGGTCCATGATAAGCCGGGACCCTTCAGTGATGAGTAAAAAAGATGGTCTGTCTTATCAACGTACCACACAGTCCGTCGGCTAATGCACAGCGACTGTGCTGGGCCTGCAGATTTCCCCGGCACGGGAAATTCCAGCCATGCATCTGTGCTGTCTGAGTCTAGATAACTGTGGGTGGTCTGTGGTTGGGATACAGGAGTCCCTTCAGTAATGGTTGATGCTGCTAGTGGGCTGGCTTTCGAAGCGTAGATCGACTGAAAATCTTCCGATGGAGACAGAACAGTAGCTGTGAAATCGTGCGATGGAATGGCTGAGTCAACACTTACACACAATCCTGTCTTAACAGCACCACTGGAATCTGATGCACTGTTTGCATTCAAACTCAAACTGTTGTGGAAATCGGCATCCCTTTTGCTTTCTGAACAGATAACTGAGTTTGCAGGAGTAGCACCTGAAGCTTCAACAGCATATTTCAACATCTGAGTGTTCTCGGAATCTAACTCTGAACTGCAGACAGGAAAACCAGCTGCTTCACTAGTATTCTGGGCACCTGCACTATCGTCTAGCAGACAGCTAGTGGTGCTATTGGAACTGGAAACAATCGAAAGTGTATCAGCACTGACTTGTAAAGTATTGGTGGCCATGATACATGGCGACTCTAGTCTGGCTGTATCAGATGCAGACTTACTATCATTATCGACAAAACAATGTTTCATGTCGGCAGAATGGCTTGCAAGATCACATGACACAGTCACAGGCACTTTGTTATCTACTCTCAAGTTATGTGAACTCCTTGCATTAGTAGCATTTAAGCTGCTCCTTTGATCAGTGATAGCAGTTGTTGTTGAACTGAGCAAGGCGGGACTGTCAGATAACTGCAGTGGATGATCAGTCGCATATGATTCCAATGACGATGCACTCCACGAGTCATTCGGCAACTTGTCTGAAAAAAAGCACAGTTTCACACGTTATATTTCAGCTTGGACAAATTACATAACATTATATAAAATGATGCTGCTGTGGCAAATACTCCCACTGCTTCTGCTGCCGCTACTGACTAATTCCAATTTTTGCTTAATTAGCAATACTTCTAGGGGGGAGTTAAAACGGTTAGAGCAAGTTAGCTAAAGTAAACTACACAAATTACGCAGCAGGGGTTTTTTCTGGTCAAATGACCTTCCTGTTGACCAGCTATCAGCAGCAGATTACAGAAGGCTAACAAGCCCAATTTAGTACACATAAAAAAGAACATGTTGAGCTCAAAAGTGGCATTCACTTCTCCAGCTAATTAGCTGCTAATAAGTCAATGACAACACTAGTGAGGGAAAAACTATTTGCCATTCTGAGTTCAAATGCTGTAACAAAATGTCCTACTTTTCGGTTGTTTTGTTCGTCGAATTTTCCTTCTTGTACCAGATGAGAAAACAATGTCATCGTTATCCTGATCATCACTCTGCTTATCAGTTACCAATTCCTCCATTGTCCGAGAACCAGATTCCGACGAAAATGAAAAAGATCGAAGTGCCAGATCTGCAGAACCCTCAAAACAAGTAAGTGTGGAAAATTGTTGAACAACGTCATTCACGGCACTGTTCTGAACTGCATCAACTGCGACCTGTACTGGAGCAATATCAGATGGATCAAGCTTAACTGTAGGAACTGAGTCCACCCCACAAACTGTCTGCCCTAGCGACTGTTCATTGACAACTTTTAGCATGGCATCTTCCGCCATTTCTGAGTCACCGGCAACGGCAACTGCACTGTTATTGGGTGATAGAATTCCACCGTCCTGCACTGAGACAAAACTGCCACTGAGGTTAGTCAGAGCTGAGAAAACTCGACTTGTCAACTTCATCGCCGACCGACCCCAGCCACCGGCATTCTCTGTTGACCGATAATGGATGGAATCTGCAGAAATAATTCACAGAAATAAATACAACTGGTTACCTGGACACTTTCAGCGCTTTCATGCACGCACTTGAAATGTAACAAAAACCTGTTCCAACTGAAAAAATACCCTAAATAGTTAATGTTTGACCAGTCAATTTTTCGACAGTTATACTGGGTTAAGGTGAGTCATACATAAACGAGAAAGTGAAGTTCTCAAGCCACAAGGCCCATAGGATAGGGTGGTACTGTTTGTTAGACCTCAGCCAGACACCAGCTTACCTTCTGAGAACGTGGACATAGGGCTATTGCATTGCAAGGTGTGCCACTGTGCCTGTTTACATCCCAGCTTTCACTGATGCTCTCTGTGCCTACCCAGAGAGATTATTATTATTAATAATAATAGAACATTTATATACCGCATTATCATAGCAGACTAGGCCTACAAAGTAATCTCTAATGCGCTCGGTGCGCTGTGTCCGTGGATAAAACAGGAAATGACAACGAACGCCAAAAAGTCCAATGTAAGCGTCTCGATCGTTTTAGTTCATTGATATGCAGGAAGACTGTTCGATGCAGACAGGCCCAGCGCAGGAGAATGCACTCTTCTGCCACCAGTACCAGAGATGGCCAGTTTGAGTTGACCTGAGTGGCGGGTTACATAATAAAGATCACCTATCCAACTACTAATTGAGCCCGGCGTTGATAAACGTCGCTGATGCGATCAACGGCATTACCAACTAAGCCAACTAAGCCAAGGTTGAGTATGACAATACTATTTTTAATGAATTACTAAAATGCTCCCGATTTGTCGAGACACAGGGTGCTATACAAATGTGTTTTGACTGACTGATACTTCAACTGACTGAAACAATCAGTACAGACTACATGGTGTCTCAAAAAAACATCCCCGACATTGTTGATTGTAACTTTAATAAGGATTAACAGATTTTAATAATTTTTGGTATTCCTGAGACAACTGGCCATCAAATGACCATTCATTTTCCCACCTCACTTAATGTCTGTTTTTGCACTACATGGGGAAAACAAAATATTACTTTTTTATCCAATGCAGTATGACTACTTAATCAACGTAACACATAAAAACACATTTTATTCACATTTCTGACTTTTTTGGCTGACATTTTATCCAGTTGTTTATTTTTCAACTGCCTACAGTAAAATTGCTTGAAATGCTGGCCCATTGTGCAAACATAAGCACGGAGATGCTTTCTCTATTCATTGACAGCAGTATCGACAATGTTCTGCATTAGACCAACACAGGCTTTACCAGTCGCTTCTTGAGTTCATAAACATTCCTGAACGTTATCTGGTAGAGACACTGCTGCATGGCCTTTTGCAAAGCTTTGCAATAGACCAGCTGTTGGGGCCAACAGATTTGGATGGATAAAATTTATTGCCACCCACCCACAGTGACGAGTTATAAACATACATGTATATAAAAATAAAATAAACATTAACAGTAGTACAAACAGTAACAACATACTAGACATTCTGAGTAAGCAAGTAAATGAGTAAATATGAAAACTCACGATGAGGTTCGGCATATATGCAGGATGCACACACGGCTGTCACGGGAGGTGAGGAAAACTGCTGTGGCTGCTGTGCAAGTCTGATAAGAGGTCTCTCATGATGACTTGAAGGTCTTCGAAGCACGAAGATCTCATCTCTGTTAACTGCAACATCGAGCATACTTTTCTGACCATCCGTATACATGAACATGATCTGCTTCGTTTCTTCTGGTGAAACGACAAGTAGTTCCGTCGACGTGTGGCTAACAAGAAGTCTACCGCAGTATACATGCAACAGTCCAAACTGAGCAGTGGGAAAATCTGCAGCCATAGTTTTAGTTTCAGTTTCGCTCCGACTCCAATCAGTTGTTGTCTGAGAGGTATGATTTCTCGGTGGTTTAGTGGAAGATTTGGTAAACATCAGAGTGGTCTGGACGACGCCATCGATGTCAGCTTTCCAGAGTCTTAGAGCAGATCGAGCAGCATAGATCACTGCCTCGGCCGGTATTAGAGATCCCGGCATGAACACTGCACCAAACGGTCCAAGTCTACACATTTTACACAGCACACAAGCTCATACATGCATGATTCCAAACTGATAACCTAAGAATACATAATCATCCAACATTTTAGATGATAATAAAATTATATTTAAACACTTGCTCAGGTAATGTAATCACATTTTCCATACAAATTGTGGACATCCAGCATCCCCTAGATTTTCCACTTAGCATCAACCTGCTATTTCTCAACTGTACCAATAGTATAAATTTTTACCTAGCTGGCAAAAGCTTATGCTGATTACCAAAATGTGAACTATTGGAAATTCTCAAACTAGCACTCCCACAGTTTGGTTGCCGTCTCGATCTCCCAACCAGTAGCAATGATGGTTTTGGACATTCCATCCAATCAACATTCACATTGAGATTTGTTTACCTGGCCAATCTCTCCATGGTGACTCCAGATTACAGACGAGTCCCCAAACATGTAAAGAAAGTAAACGTAAAGTCCTTCCCGAGCCTTACGGCCCATAGGGCAGCGCTGATCTCTGTTTCCTAAGGCCCTCAGCCAGACACCAGTTTTTACACTGCGAGACCACGGATACAGGGCCAGTGTATCGCGCGGTGTGCCTGTTTATGTTCCAGCGGTAAAGCCGGTACCAAATTATACTGCTTGGTGACAGAGGCACATGTGTGTGAACAACTTGCCTAAGGTCGTTACTCGGCAGTGTCCCGGTGCGGAGTCGAACCTGCGCCTCTGAGTTACCTCAGGATTACAAGTCCGACACGCTACCGTTAGACTACCGAGCCACACATGAACCTATATGAATACTTGTAGCCATACTTCTAAAAGACTAAAAGTGAGATGTCTTTTCCATTGTAGTTAAGCACAGTCAGTAACAGCATAAACTAAAACTGCTATTAAAGTTTCTGGCTAAATTGATACACTGTTTACAACAGAACAGTGTTATGGTTTTGTATCTAATATTTTAACAGTGTCGAGCTTTTCATTGAAGTTGCCCCGGGATTTTAAACAAAATTCAGTAGAAAGATTCTGTCAAAATATTGTATTTATTACCTGATGAAAAAACAGTCTAGCATTGTTTCCCCATCGATATCAGTTTCAGCTCCCCAGCTGTGTTTATAGGTTTCTGAAATGTTCTTCTGTAAATCATCGTCATTTTAAATTTGTGTAGCTTCTGTGTGTTCATCTTTTGTTTTTAGCATCGAACATTGAGTTCAGATGCAAAACACTGACTCACATCTTTCGTTCTTGTTGGCCGACTTGTGTTGTTTGTTCATCGCTGACACAGTGAATAGCAGTTCGGTGTAGAGTTGAGATGAGCAGACAGCAGTGCATGTAGCTCAGCTGTATGATGCTGTGTGACTCCTCACAGACTATGTATGAACTGCACCGCTCCTACATTAACAACCATCAAACACTGATAAATGACAGAACTGTGAAAATTACTTAATCATTTAAAAATGTAATGCTTACAAATTTAATTATTGAATTTGTGATCAAAATAAATCACTTCAAGAAAGCATCAAAAACAACAAATCATTAAGTCTTTTATGTTCACAAACAATGTAAACATTCTACTTTGCCTATGAGACTGGATGAAAAATGCTACCAGTAAGTAATTTGTCCCACAGCACTTGCAACAACAGTTATCAGCTAAGTAACCTTTCTAAATAAAAGTATACATGTTCTTGGTCAACGATTGTAGTTTACTTTTTACTCAAAATTAATAACTAATTATTTATTAATTTCTAAACAGAAAAAAATAATTTTTTTTCAATTGCTACAAGCTCTAGTAAATAATAATCACACTTTTTGGATTTTATAATTAGTTACAGGCACTACTGACAGTGAGATCAGATAAAAAAAACTGGTTTGAACACACAGTAAGAAGAAATGAGAACAGCATTAATACTAAACGAGCACAAAAGTCGACACTACAAACTGACAGATAAAACGGGAGCAAAAGACCAGCTGGATAAAAACAGAAACGAAGATAGCATAAATTAATTAGATGGAGGAAAACGGAAAGGCAGTACAAGATGCAGAGTGTAAAATGTAGATGTATGGAGATAACAAAAATTTAGCCAATGTACTTACAATAGTAAAGTCAAACAAAAATTTAGCCAATGTACTTACAATAGTAAAGTCAAACTCAGTGCAGACAACGACACCAGCTGTGTCACCACTAAAGAGCTTAATGCCATTCAAAGACCACTCAAAACATGTGACTGGCGACTGGTGAAGATCAGACACACTGTATGACTTCAATGTCTGTTACCAGAAAAAACACACATGACACAGCAGACATAGAAGAGCTGACGCTTCAGCAGTGTTGAGCAATTCATAAAAATACCTATAATTATACCTATAACCACGTAAAAACATGTAGGCCCAGAGCTGATATACTGTGCATTCACCTGCGACTTGCACAGAAACATACAACCATAATATGTGCGATCACTACCCTGAACTCCAAACTGATAATTGGCACACCTGTTACTCCTGCTTGAAGGAAGGTTAACACACCAATTTTGGTATTCTGCACTTCTTAGTTCTCGAGTTGTGAGCCCATATATGGCAGACAGATGGACAGACAGACAAGACACACGTTGCAGCCCACTAAGATGGCTGCACAAAAAATGAAACTGCATGCATGAAGAACTATCTTCAAAGTTTCAAGTCACTAAGAAACCACTGCCATCAGTATCAAGAATTAACACCTACAAAATACAACAAAACAGCTAACAGTAATCAATGACAAGCCAACTTCACCTGCTGTGACAGTGACATTCCAGTTATTGCACTTGGCAGCTGAAATATGCACACATCACCAGATGAAGACCCGACAGCGATAGTATGATCAATACTTTCTTTCAACTTGACTCGTGTCACTGCATCTCCTCCAGGCTGGAACAAATGAGGCAAACAAATGCTCTGCAGATCTTAGCTTCTGTTTAATCAACCTGCCTATCAATGACAAACACTTGGTACCTGGTATTTTACCACAGGCCAAACAACTCTGATCAACAAACAACATAAAAAGTGTAACAAAGAAACTGTTGCAACCTGTGAAGTCAGCTGATGTACAACAGTTTCTCGATGCCGACTGTACACATAGACAAATCCCGCATCAGTACCAATGACAACCCAATGATCCGTGACATCAACACAAGTCCACGCAATATCACACATCAGCACTCCCTTCTGTATGCACCGTGGCACTCGGGCCAGCAGATTTGTCAATGGCTCAAACTCCCGTAGAAGAGGGCGGGCCACAAATGTGCTGCTTTCAGACATTGCCATACTTAGATGTCACCAGAAATGACAGTCTTTGATCATCTTCCACATACTGCAAACAGCAGACATTTAACAAGCATGCAGAGAGCTAACATAACACTTAATCCACTTATTTCACTAGTTTTCAGTGAATATGACTAATTACCACAACGAACCACAACAAGACTACAACAGGCCACAAACTAACCACAATGAGGCCAAAACGGACCATAACGACGGAGAACACAACAAGAAAGACGAACGGATGGCGACAAAAACGACGGATAAAACGAATGGACAAAGATGTCAACAACAGAGAAGTGAGACGAGAAGACGATGGGAAACGAACAGCAAAAACGACGGCTAAAACAGACGACAACGTCTCTTTTCTTCGTCTTTTACGTTGTCATCTCCATCAATACAGTCAGCTATGGTCCGCTGTAGTCTGTTGTGGCCTTGTTGTGGTAATTAGTCACACTGGTTTCGAGCAATGCCGATAAACAGCAAGCCAACATCATTTGCCTAAAGGCTCAGGGTTAAAAGATCTATGCTAAAGTTCACTGCCCCATAACAATCACATGCACAAAATCATCACCCTATTCACTACCTCAAGTAGTACCAACTCAGGCACCCCATCCCTAAGACTAACCCCATCACGCTAAGCGTACATCGCCATTGCGAACATCGTTTATCAAGTTAGAGCTAACGACTCCAACTAAAAATGCAATAATGCGTAATTCTACTCTAACATGCATGTGGACAGCAGCAAAATACTGATGCCATGCACTTACCCTTATGCAAAATTAAGCAGTTGTAACATCTCTTTCGATTTTAGAAAAACCACACCCACTTCATAGAATATCGAATTTTATAAAATAAACAAAAACGCTGACTACGATGAAAGTAAGAAAATCAACAAATTCATAGAGCGCACGCCGCACACATAAAACTTTGTGAACCGCTGTAAATTGTAAACTTCCAGAGCCAAAATCGAATTTCAGCTTCTAAATATGACATCTAGTGGCAAAAATTTGTCCGTCTGTCTGTCACACTCGTGAGCTTGTTAACTTTCTGAAGACTTTGGCTGACATTTCATTCAATTGCTTCGTTTTTTCAACTGCCTAGAGCAAAACTGCTTGAAATATAAGCGCATTGTGCGAACACAGGCACGGAGACGCTTTCCGCATTCATTGACAGCAGTAGGCTATCGATAATCATCTTCTTCAAACTAATCCAGACTTCACCAGTCATTTCTTGAATTCATAAACATTCCTGAACGTCATCTGGTAGACACACTGCTTTATGACAGTCAAACCGTGTAATCTTTGGCTGTTGCAGGCCAGAGATCTGGATAGGTAGAGTTTATTGTTTTTTATTCATTTTAACACATAAGGTGGGAAGCTTAACGTTCATTCGATGGCAAGGTGTATCGGGAATATTCACATTAGAAATTATTAGAATCTAGTAACTTTTCTTGAAGTTACAACCGAAAATGCCGGGAATGTTTTTTAGACATAGTGTATATTTCACAGCGACGCGTGTTAGGATTGATAAAATCTTTAATAACAGTTTTATCGCAAATTTTCCGCAAAATGTACCAGAAAATAAATTTTGAAAATCCATTGGGAATTGACAAAGATATTAATATAAGCGTGCTGTACTACTTTTTGTAACACAGTATAGGGCATACACAAGTTAGTGCATCATTATTCATTATGTTAAAAGTGTCGCTTTCATGACGAGTAGACCCAATGGTGCACGTATTACGTATCGATGTTCTGTCTCGCTATGATCCAGGCAGCAAATGGGCATCTTTGGCGCCCACTTATGGAACGAGTTTCCATCCGACATCACAGGCCCATAGCGATCAAACTCCCCTCCTTCAGCCGAAACCAAGAAACGTTGCATAAAAATAATGAAAAACGTCACCAGATGCGATTTCCGAGTTAGAAATGCATATTTAATGTGCTTGCGGGTGGAGTTTTGCCCCGAACTCCACTGGGTCAGTGGCTTCTATCCCTACACCTGGTGAGCGCAGCTTGTGCCCAGTGAAAAATCGAAGGAAAGTTTTGATAAGGTTGTAGATCATAATTTTCCCCCTATTTTCACTGGGCAAACTACACCTTTAACAAAATTTCCCCCCATTTTTTACTTTCCTTATTTTTCAATTTACACCCTTGACAAAACTTTGTCCCTAGACGGAGGAAGAAGCCCAAAATAAAGAAAAAACTTGTGTCAGAAATTGGGGGAAACCTGAGCCCAAAACTGGGGGAAGTTGCGCCAGATTTCGATTTCAGATTTGGAGGGATAGAAGCCACTGCACTGGGTCACACAGTCCCCGGACCAATAGGCCTAACTGGATTAATGGAGGAACGTGGGGACGTAATCGACCCCCCTAGAAAACCCTTAGTCATTAGTCATTACTTCTGCACTATCGCTCGTCACAAACTTACGAAGTATTTATGTCCACTCCACAGACCAATAATTCGAATTTTATGAATTTTAGGTTGTTTATTTTACGAAATTTGACGCATTTTAAAATGCAGATTACTAGGCCTATAGGGATGGCGCGAAACCGAAATAAACACTTAAAATTTTTAAAAATTAAATTCCGCGTGAATTTTTACGGATTTTAAAACGGCAAGTTACGAATGCTCGATCTACGGTTCACTGTCGACGTCTTGGTTATTATAGCGAGTGACACTGTCAACGTCTGTTGTACCGTTCTGTGTGTTCGTCTCCGAGCGATTCATGCGTAGACGTACCAAGGTCTAAACGTTGCTCGTTCGTAAACAGGCACCTGCATGAGTTAAACACACACGCACACACAGGCTGTTGGTCACGAACACTGTTAAGTCCTTTTGTAGAGGGACACTAGTCTCGTATGCGTGGTCTCACAGTGTAAACTGGTGTCTGGCTGAGCCTCTGAGGGCTAAGGAAACAGAGATTACGATGCTCTATGAGCCTTATAGCTCGGGACGGACGTAACGTCTAGTCCTACGTTACGTTGTACGTTCCATGAGGGTAAATAACGAATTAAGAGGAGGAGACATAAGCCTGTAAATACCCTGAGCAGATTATTGCAACACATGCAGCGTCTCCGTTGACAATTATTTACTTTATGTCACGTTGCTCACTACTGTTCATTTAAAACGGTTTGCCTCTTTTATTATTATAACTAAGCCTAAATGAATTAATTAATGAATGAACAAATGAATGTCACGAACTGGCCGTGCTGAGCCTGGATGAAAACGAATTTGGTGCATATTCAGAGTTCAGAGAATGCTTTTGTGAGCAGTTCGGTCGATATATAATTCGCAGTATATTAAATTCATTCGAACCATTGTAAATGCCACGTTATCGTGCGTTAGAAATTGTGCGTGTTATTATTACTAGGCCTATTATTAGTGAACACGTGACATCAAGCAAAAAAGATGGTCGCGTTTTTTATTCAGCGTTCACAGACTTTTTTTAAAAAAAACTCTGTAGTTTAGTTCTGAGCAAAGTTTCCATGAAACTTTATTTTTAAAGTCTAACATTTTAAAAAGCATTTATTAGTCTGCGATCAACTCGGATTAGTCCGCGTATATCTGGTCGTACACCTGTTGAGTGAACTGGTCTGTGCACGCCATGCGGATGCGCTCGGCCGTGGCAGGACTGTCCAGTTGAAATGCTCCGCTCAAACCAGCGTCCGCACGTGCCGCTGAGACGGCGTCCTTGATCGCCAGAAACACTGTCGTCGCCAGCATCAGCGGAGGCTCACCCACACCCTGTATACATGCGACAACACTTGAAACACGGCAATACAAGATGGGCCAAAAACGTATTGTACATTCAACGGTTTTTATCATTACTTACTCTGTCGATTACTAACGGTAATATCTGTCGCAATTATATCGTTGACGCTTTTAGTGGCGGGTGCGGGGGGAGATGCGAAGGCAACTGCTTCCTTCCTCTGCCCCAATAAATTAGCCTGTCGGAAAGTCATTGTCTTCCTGTCCAAAAATAAAGGTAAAGTATGACACTTGATACAGCGCTTCTCGCACGAAACAAACTCGTGGCCAGAAGCGCTTTGACAATCTCGGAAGTGGCAGATGATTGGCATGAGCTAATGATATCGCAGCGCACTATGGCGGCCATCCATTGCCCGCCTCAGCGAACAACTGGATACGCGGTGCAGCCGGCAGACATACCACCACCTCAATCATTCGCACTAGGCCGCCGTCACATAGTGACTAACCTTGGAAGAATAGACGGCCTGCGGGTTTTCGGAATCTTTCAGCAGCGTGACGTTGAACTCGATGGGAATGCTGGAACAGCTGGGAATCTTGTAGTTGCCAGGTCCACGAGTCAACAGATAGCCGCTTGGCGTGTACTTCTGTTCCTCTATCGTATACATTCCATAACCCTGCAGATAAAAAATCATACCACATTGTACTTTCACAATTCAATTCAGAAACTACAAACAGCACCGGCAGTGATGCAAATTACAGTTTACGCAGTCATCACAAGGTGTAATGCATTTGTGCTATGCATTTTACATACATGGCTCCGTCGAAACATTACAACACAATAGACGTTGTATTACTCCGAATTAAACACACGTTATACAAAAGGTTATTTTTATTTTTCTCAACAAGTAAAGCTAGAGCGATACTGGCTATGGGACTGTCGTATTCAGATGCAGGGGCAGGCGTAAAAAAACTGCTTCGGTCATGCATGGGCAAGCGACAAGTAACATCTGACAAGCAGAGCCCTTACTTGGTGCAGGAAAAAAGAAAGATTGGACGTCTGGTGGATGTCCCCAAACGATTTACAGCACGCACTTATTGATCAAAAATCTCTTTAAGTAGGTCTTAGGCGAGAAAAAATAGTGCAATTTAGACATATTCGATCGATACACTGGCTGTGAAAGTGTGAAGTGTTTAGCAGCACATTAACGAGATAGACTTTTATTAGGCTTAACTACTATTTGTATGTACCTGCAAGAATGCGCCTTCTATTTGTCCAATATCAATGGCTGGGTTAAGGCTTCTGCCGACGTCCATTACAATGTCCGTCCTGAGAACCTGTAAATGCAAACCTAATGCTGTAGCGTAGGCTATTGTTGTTACTTTATCACTGAACTCAATCACTCAACCCTTAGGTATTTTTACAATGTCAAGCAGAGCTCCCCCAAAATGCAGCACAGTTGGACAGTAATCAGCTTAGTTCGAGTAAGAAAAGGGCTCTGGACGGTAGCGCAGCCCTGTGTTAATGGCGACCGGCTAAGTCAATAATGAAGAATGGCAAAACTCGACCCCTTGCAGATCCGAAACCCCTGAAGCGATCGTCACAAAATTTGAAACAGGTGATTATTATTCAGCAACACGTTGACAGTTAGGCGATGTGATGGTGAGTGATATTTTTTATGATTTTTGCTGTTTTCGAAGTGTAAGTCGTTGCGTGTCGCCATTAACAAGCATATAAACTGATGTTTTGTACATTTATTATTGGAATGGCTAAGTTATGAGAAGATCGACAGCAAATCATCAGATGACGTCGTTTTTTTCTTGCAAAGCAATCCAGAGACGCTGATTAGCAACTTGTTGAATAAACTCGCTAATGGGGTGTTCACGCGATGAAGCAAACATGAAGCAAACAACAAGCAAACTTAGAGCACACGTCATGCACGTGTATATTCAATACATTTGCTTCATGCTTGCTTCATCGTGTAAACACCATATAAAACTAAGCCGAAACTTGCATGCGAAACAGATTGAGCAGTATAAAACAAAATAATAGTTGGTACCAAATATTTTTGAAAAAGTATTAAAAGCATAACAATATTTATTTGGGGAAAAGCAACCAGGCTGCCAGAAAGGGCACAGGCCCATCAAAGCTGGCCACCCAAGAGTCAAATAAAGAAAATGTAATACATGCACAGAAAAACATACAGAACAAAAATATGCTGAGTATATCCACCTAAAATGTCTAAATAAGCAGAGCCTACCGTATGATCGCCCGTGAGACAGTCGATCTCAACTTCACTACAAGCCGCACCAAACGTCGCGTAAGCGTATCTGTTGCCGCTGAACGTTTTATAGTCAAAACTAACCCCTTCGCGCCTGTATACAAACGCTTTCTGCACAACAGCGTCTGAGTTGAGACGACACATGACAAATTAACGACAGTTAAAGTGCGCAGAGAGCGACGTAACTAAACTGAACTGACACTGTTTAGCTTTTGACGAACTGACCAATGACCAAACAGGACGAGCCCACTGGTCATTTGTTGACGCGTACATGAGCATAGTCACTGACGCCGTTAGACAGTGCCTACTGTAATGCATTGCTGCGTGCACATTGGTCAGTTCATCAAAAACATAACCAGGGCTTAAGTTAAGTTAAGTTTAGTTCAGTTTAGATACGTCGCTTTGTACGGCCTTTAGGCTAAACACGGGCCGAAGTCGCATGGCACCAGGCGGCATCACTGCGAGTACCATGTCAGTTTGGCCGTAAATTATTGCAGTGCACATTTTGACAGCGTTTCGACTCAAAACCTCTCCGTTTTCGTGACAGCACCAGAATCCCCGTAAAGGCCTGCAAAGTTACTTGGTCGAGCGAAGCGACACAAGTTGACACAACTTTCCTTGCCAAACAGCATTCTCATTCCGTCCAGCGGCTATAGCAGGGTGCGCGAGTGTGACAGACAGACAGACCACGTTTGGTAACATCCGTTGCAATAAACGGCATCGCTTGATGCTTCCAGCGACGACACCTAAAGAAGAAGAATTTCTTTCCAGCCACGGAAACCTCTGACGCAGCGCTGATCACCGTTTCCGCGGCCCTCAGCCAAACGCCAGCCAAAGATGCTAGTTATTTTATCAAATTAAATGACGGGGAATACCTTTTTCCCACACCATGACTAATATGCCACTCGCCACACCCCTATTTGTTCTTTGGGTACTCACAAACAATATTTTTAACGTTTAGACTATCGACCACTGTCATCGAAAAGATCGCGTTCATGGAACTTATTATCACATAAACTCACTTAGTTGCTATTATTATGTCGCCGACCTGACAGGCCGTACGGACCCCTAACTTCTCAATCGAGAAACAGAAAGCGCAGAGAAACCAGAAGTGCCAACGTTCCGCAGGGCAAAAGGAACCGATGTGCCAATTATTTTCATCTAAAATAAGGACGGTCGTATCGTACGTCTGCACTGTATCGGTTACTTGTTCACGTAATGACTCCCATCTGCAGTATAACAAAGGCCAAAGTAATCTGGCAATAGGCGAAATCATTTGTTTGTATTTGCCAGGTAGCCGCATGGAACCGACGGTTTGGCTGCAATTTACAACTGCATGTTTCAGCTGAGGGGTATGACCCTCAAATCTCCCCCTTACCTTGGGGTCAGCGACAATGTCATTGGACCCACAAATGTACTTGCTACATGGAATCTAAATTCTTCGAGCGATTTTAGCAGAGTGCACAAATGTGACGAACAGACAGACAGACAGACGGCAGACAGAGAAAATGCGTAAGAATAGGCGGAATCGCTAGACAAAGTGACAGACTTGTAGAATCCGGTAGCTGAGAGGCTGACGCCGTCGCGATATGCTGCGTAGATCCAGTCTCTCCACGAGCCCTTCTCATTAGCATCAATGTACGGCTGCAGGCGAGTAATCAGCGTCTCACACGCTTTCTGTAATAACAGAAACTACTAACCACATTCTGCTCAAAACATCTGAACATCTAAAAATGCACTAAGTAAGAAAATGTAATTTTTGCAGCACGGGAACTATCAAAATACTTCATATGTAACGCATGTATTGTGACTAAACGATACGTCGTAGGGGGTCGAATATGGTACCGTTGGATAGGGCGATGACGAGTTTTTATAAGCTGTCAATAGTAACCATGTCTGTATCTGCAGCGGTTTAGCCGCAATTTTGAATGCAAAGTTGCTGCTTGCAGCCAATCACCCACGTGAGCGCCGAATTACCGCATCGTATCCTAGCGTCAATTGTAGCGTTCAATATAGCAGCGTCACCACAGTGGGTATAGGACTGCAGTCACTCTGGGAAATCGCTTTCTTTCCGCAACCGGAAGTCGGGACGCTGGCCTTTAGATATAGACTGTACGGTCGGCCCACTCTAGCGACAGCTGGGCTTCGCGACTGACGGCTGATTGATCGATTGATTGAGTTGGTTACTGACTGACTGAGAATCAGAATGAACGTACGACGACAGCGATGCCGTTGATGTCGGAGCCGGAGCTGGCGGCCGTGGGAGAAGCGTTAGCGACGAGGTTACTGCTGGACTCACACGTGTAGATCTGAGACGTCGCGATCTTTAGCACCCGACTAGCCACCTAGCGGACAAACACGTCCGCGACGTACGGTACTGTAAAGAATAATGATATGACGACGAAAATAAGAAGTCTCCTTTTAAACAATTTAGTAGGTAAAGTCAGCTGGTTTAAGCAAACAAACTCAGGCTGCGATAGATAATGAACCACACGCTGTTAACGTATGCTAAGAAAACAGTGTGCAGTTATTACGATGAAAAGGAAAATTATTTTTTCTAACTTTTCTGACACTTCGAATAAGTGGGCACCATCTATTCCAAAGCGGCAAAGCTCCGCAGGTGCCTGCCCAAACTGCGCAACGCAACCTATATGCCTAATAATTATACTGCGGTTTAGTGCATTAAAAACACAACCGAGTATAAAACTTACCTGCACCATCTTCGTATGCAGTCCTTGTCCCATCTCAATACCGCCGTGCGATAAGAGCACAGATCCGTCCTTATAAATGTGAACCAACGCAGCTCCCTGTACGAACAATACATGTACGTTATTCAACACACGAATATGTAGGCCCAGTGCCGACATGTAATGCGGCCATCTGCCTAGCTATAATATGCACCCACTCACAGTGCTGCGCAACCTTTTGACCTGTTGAACTAAAAATAAACGCAGCCGATACTTCCGCCCTGAAAAAATGTTTACGTCAAATAGCTTTTTTAGTCTGTTAGGCTGACAGACGGACGGACGGACGGACGGACGGATGAAAAGACCGTAAAGCCCGTATCCAACCGGCCATATTAAGACGGTTGCAGAGTTAACAAGCAGTAAACAGCAAAGCCAATGAACTACCTAGAACTACAAATATAAACCACAAAGCATAAATGACCAATATACCCTACGCTTAAAGCACTATGTTCATAACATCTCAAACCATTTTGACATAGACCACGAGTGCTCCAGACAAACAGATAGTAATGCAATAAGAATAGCGGTAAAATAAAACGCACGTTTAAACAGGGATATAATATTCAACTTCTGTATGCAAACGTTTTACTTTTACGTACAAACTTTGCCAACTAATTCTTAAAGAACAGGAGGATATAGGCTGACCAATGAATAAGTGCAGCTTATATGAATGAATGAGCAGACTCAACTACAGTATTGCAGTGAAACGCTGACGTACTTGATTCATAAATGGAACTGTAAACCCGAGCCAGTGCTTAGACGGAGCTATGCATATGCCACGCTTCTTCCAGCGACTGTTACTGAAAGCGACACAAACTCTCACATCAAAAAGGAAAGCATCAAAAATAGTTGATATTATGATATAAAAGACTGTAACAGATGCGTTATTACGTTTGTGATGTTTTATAAAATACAACCACTGTTTTCTAACCAATCAGACAGGTAATGTTCAAACAAACACCGAGTGTGTCCACAGTCCAATGGTATCTTTTCGTTTTAGTCTAATGTACAATTTGTAGGGCCTATAACGCAAATCACTAAACACCATAACTAAGCTTGTTGCATAGTGGTGCGGTTTTCCACCAAAAAATAAACACCTTTCTAAAAGTGCAATCCAATATAACAATAGCTGTGACGAATAAATGAAATTGCCGTTGCTGTGACTAAAAACAAAGAATACATTTTTATAGCATTGGATTTTGTCAGTTTTACTTAAATTAAATATTAAAAACTTCTAAAATTTCGCAGCCACACCTCATAAGCAGCAGCAGAGCTGTGACGTCATATAAACGCCGTCACCATGGTGACCCATCATCAGCGCTGCAGCGCATACATCACATCTATAGGGAAAGGCATAATGGACAACCAATTTCACGTCGCCAACTCGCCGTATATGGCAAAACGAGCAGGCCTAAAAACAGCTGATCGTTTGCGACGCCGTCGATCGAAATGTACGTGCAGCATTCTGTTATGTGCGCGACCAAGACTACTCAGCAGACTACGCACTTTTTATCCTGCCCAGACCCGAAGGGCCGAAAAATCGAGGCCGCAGGCCAAGTTGAGGCCCGAAGAGCCGAAAATGGAGGCCGCAGGCCGATAATATGGCAAAGATCAAGCGAACAGGAAGCGTAGCGACCTGTCCGCTTGTCATTAATAAACTGACTGAAGAATAAAGAGTTTCATAATCGGCCGCGCTATGCAGAGCATTAGCAGGCGCACCGGTTGAATAGGTCGACGTCAGTTCGTCTGTGTTCGAAGTCACATTGCTGCATCAGCTGAGTCCAGCATCGCTCGACGGTCACATTACTCAGTGTCTGCTTGAACGGACTCACGTCTCCTGTCTTGTAGAAATTCACCTCACGCACCTGGCACGTAACATAACGATAGCCCAAAAGTCAAAACACGTTATAAATAGCGATTACTGGATCTAGAAGCGTCGTGGGAATAAAGAAGGCGGGGTAGGAAAGTGCATTTTTTACATAGGCCTACAGCTGTAACTTTCCAACAGAAAAAAAACTGCAAAGGTAATTGGTGCTTAAAATTTAATTTTGCGTCTAAATTGCCTCAAAAGAAGGGTTTTCAGTCTCATATTTTGCATTTTTGGACAACATTTTCCGCCCCAAGGAAAACTTTCTGACAACTTTCCGAAAGCTAGTCGAACATTTTATGGGGGAGAGGGCGGCAATTGCGGCTCCGTCCCCTTCTCTGCCACGACACCGATGACCGGGTTGTCCTCTGAAAAAGGCTTCGGCTGGAACACGATGCAGAACCAGTTATATGCCGGCATCGACGCAGCTGGAAAGAGTGTACAGAGGGTGCAGTATAGCGGCACCATGATTGATCACTTTATACTTTGAACTTTCAACAGCAAAGGGTTGTGCTCCTACTGTTCAGTCCTAAGTCTAACTGTATGTCTGCAGTTGAACGGATCTCACATAGCAAAACGCCGGTGTTGTATACTTTCTCACATTGCCCGTGTGTCAGAGGCTGTTTCAAACCAATCAACCCTGTGCTGTCACGTCCATGCATCACTCGGTCGACCACCTCATCACTCATGCAAACGTAGACCAGACCGCCCACGCATCAACTGGTTGGAGCAAATCCGTCAGGATTCCGGGGCTTCTCCAGCTGATTTGTGGTGCAGAGCCATCAAGCACGGATACGGTCCAAAATGGCTTGGCTGCTCGTTGGCGTTTTCAGTGGCAGCAGCTCGAGCGTGGAACAGTCTACCACCTGCGACGACAGACGACAACCGCCATGCAACTCACTGCTGCAGTTTCGGCGAAAGACAAAAGCACATCTCTTCCGCTATAGTTGTTTCTGGACTAATTCATCAACTGTTGCTGACAGTCTTAGACATTTAGCGCCAATAACACGTCTAGTTTAATTTTGTTCAGTGCCTCTGCAACGTCTTTGGTGTGACAGTGTCGTTTTAATAATAGACTATAACGAATAGATAACGAACAGACTACGAAGTATAACGATCGAACAAAAGTCGTATACTTTGTCAGGTCTGACGCCGAGAAATGCCGCGACGTCGTTGATGATGTTTTCCATGATTAGGATCGACTGCGGTGCGCCGAACCCTCGCATCGCTGTATTTGACGGAAGGTTCGTCTTACAGACGTGACCGACGCCACGAAAGTTCGCAATATTGTAGCAATTATCGCTACTGCACAGTGCCCGATGCATCACCTAAAATAAATATCTCAAAGTAAAACCAAAAAACCATGACAATATAACAAGTAATCTGAGTAAAGCTCACGTGACGCACGACGACAGTATCGGTGCTGCCACCTGGGAATTATTGTACAATAATGCGTTTCAAAAGGACACCCATATTTGAGACATCCACACGACCGCACGGAGGACTCCTTGAATCTAGGAGGTCGAAACTCCGACGGTTAAAATCTACGCTTTATTTCGGAAATTTCATACGTCGATTGTCGTGGTCTATCTCCAGTAATTTCGGCGGCGTACTTCTTGATCGAATTATGTGCCATAGCCTGAAAGCGCAAAAAATCACTAAAAACATACTTTTTAAATTTCAAGGTCGTTCCAGATAAGCAATGTTCGTACCCGCGAAAAGCCCGTCAGCAGTGCATGTTACAGTCTATATGCAGCATGCTTTTGTCTATCTGCAACCGTCTTCACGCAATTATTAGTTGTCAGCGGCAGAAATCGCACATTTTGAAGCGTACTGCCCAATCTATTTTTAAACGATGTATTTTTTGTCATTCATTTTCACGTCCGTCAACTTCATGCCTGGTCAGTTGGCCCGTCTATTTGATGTCCGGCTATTTGATGTCCGGCATTTTTAGTCGATTCTTAATATCCATAAAATGCAAGTGTAACACGTAGCCTAAAGACTTGCTATTTAATCACAGTTTTATCTGTTCGCCTCTGGTCCCATGATGTCTTAATTGGGATACCGTTACAGAAGTTTGTATAATCAAACACGCAAAAATTGCGCAGTCTCCTTTGCATCAAAAGGCACGCGAAGTAATGAGGAAATCCGACAATGGCAGTGAACATTAACGAAATGATTATTAAACAACCTGTTCAATGCGCAGTGCAAGCTACTGACGACTGATTCTCTTCTGAGATTTTGGCGCTATATAAATTGGTACTTACTTACTTACATACACTATGCATGCGATTGATAGACGGATGCATAATAAAAATCGCTAAGCCCATTGTTACAAACGTAATGTAACTGCTAGCTTCTTGGGGCCTAGCTAAGCTAATAATTACCCGAATACCGGTACAGCACACGTTGCAAACGCTAAAAGGTAAGAGTTCAAATTTTTATGTCTATGAGAACTACAAGGTGCGGCAAAAAAGTAGCCCTTTAAAGTTTTTCGCTACTTTCTCAGTAACCGTTTAGCATTTCAATCTGAAATTTTACAGATTTATTACTGGAATTGTTCTACGGTTAATTGCCAAATAAAATTTGATTCCATTAAAAAATGACAAAGTTATAGACTCTTTAACATGACCGCCTACCGATTTTTCAGCGTTAAAATGTTCAAGCAACAACACCAGTTCAATAACATCGCTGAAACAAGTCAAACAACACAGTTAACTAATGACCAAATGCCAGATTTCCATTGTCACTCTGAATGTTCGAAGTGTTCACCGACAGCTCTAAGCTCCAACACTAGCCTTCAGTCGCTTAATTTGAGAAGTCATTCACCGTCTTGTCGACCGGTCTTTGTGATATAGGTTGCCCAAGATAACCTGAAGCGATTCCTTGAGTTCAGCGATTGTTTTCGGCTTTGTTTTCAGCTTGCGGTAAGCCTCCAGCTAAGCTCTCGTTGTCGAACGTCTATTACAATACAGGAACGGTAACATTTTAGTAGTAGTTGCGGTTCGAATGCCTATGTGTTGATTTTACTTAATATTTAACGCGATATTTTTGTTTACTAATAACGAGTTATTTGTTTTTAAATGCAGAGTGCTACACAAACAAAGATGACCGATGAAAACAACGTCGAGCACCTGTCAGTTGTCATGACAACGCAGGCAGCCGATGACGTCATTCAGGCTACAGCGGATAATGCTGTGAGATCGTCATCATCAACAACACGTGATATAGAATTTTATTTCCAGTGCGCAGTCATAGTCATCGGAGTCGTGGGCACGGCAGCCAACGCGCTCATCCTTTACGCTTTGATTGTCTCAAAACAGCACAAGAAACATGTGCTGATATTTCATCAAAATGTGCTTGATTTTATCAGCAGTCTTTTGCTGGTAATTGCTGCCTCACTAAAGGTTGCCTTTTTTTATTCCGGTTCTACTGGGTATTGGTTTTGTGCATTAATTGAGAGTGAATATATCAACTGGGTGGCAATTCTTGCTTCTAAGACTAACCTTATTTCTGTCACTGTTGAGCGCTATCTGAAGGTTGTTTATGCTGTCTGGAGCAAGAAAAAGCCGCGCAACTGGATGCTGTATTTGGCAATGGCCTTTGCTTGGGTCAGCGGTTTTGCGGTCATAACCGCTTCAAACTTTACCACAACTAATGTGATAGGCGGTAAATGCCTTGTGTTTACATTCTGGAAAAGTAAAGCGGCTCTGACCGCTTACCGCATCTTCTATTTCTTTTACTTTTATGTGGTTATTCTTGTAATCTTCATCTTGTGCTACTGGCATATTCTGGTGGTCATTCGTCGTCAGGCACGTGTCATGGCCAGTCACAGTGCCGCCGGGCCAATAAGCACTATCGCTCAGGCCCAGTCACAGAAGATTCAGACCAATGTTGTCAAAACGATGCTTCTAGTCAGTGCATGCTTCGCTATATGCGACCTGCCAATCCATGTCTATTTCATCATATTACTCAGTGGAATTCGCTCGGAAGTTACCGATGTAGTCTACCACGCCTCGGTGTTTACGCTATTTTTCTACATCTGCGGTAATCCTTTTATATATGCCGTTAAGTTTGACCCAGTCAAACGCGTCCTTCTGGGTATGATTCCCTGCAAGAAGGCGTCCGTGGAACCGGCTGAAAGTATACAAGCTGCAGCGGCCAGGCACACTACTGACAAGTATGACTCGTGAAGAAAAGGAAATTAATTAACTAAACAAAACACAGGTAATAGTTTTTTGTCTGGTAGGCCTATACCAATTCGTTAGGTCCCTTGTGTAGTTGTACTTGTTGTTGATGTTGGTGACTGACGTTTGCTACTGATGGTTATCAACTTATAACTTTCCTTTTTTGACAATTTTTTAACACTGTTATTTTTATATTTTTCTTGCAAAATAAACAGGCGATAAGCCTAACAATTCTTTACTATCTGTTTATAAATATTATTGCAAAGTTCTCTTTGTGCCAAAATTAAGTGGCAACCATTTGCAGCGATGTTCATCTTTCTGTGTCTATTTTTGCGCTACCTGTTTATCTTCGCCACCAAGTTTGATCCGGTCAAGTCTTGCTAAGTCTGATATTTCGCATCTTGTTGAAACTGCTGAAATTACTGGCTGCAAGTCGTGTTGCTGCTACTAATTGCAGTCTTCCGTCGCTGCATGGCGCAACTGATAAACTGACAAACTAAATATGGATATCACAAACCACAAGAAAGACAAGACTTTGTGTGAGATAGGCCTATTGACATGCCTATTAGCACAGACTCGGTTATTTCGATTTGCTGTGAAATATCTGCACAACGAAAAGCTTCGTGTTGCACAATGTGTTGTGGATTTTTGTTAAAATTAGATCTATCTTAGAGTTGCGGTACATCTTGTCGTACAACAAGGTGCACACAACAAATCGAAGCAGTGGCGTAACTATAATTTCTGGGCCCCCCGGCAAATATTCACTACGGGCCCCGTCCAAATTTGATTCTCAGATATGATGATACCGGCTTAATTTTTTCAATAATTCGGGTCACTTTGGGCCCCCTTTACCGTGATGGGCCCCTGGGCCCCCCGGCATTGCCGGGGCTGCCGATGGCTAGTTACGCCACTGAATCGAAGCAAGCGGAGTTTTAATCATGCTACTATGCCGTAAGTAGTTATTGCTGTAGGTTGACACAAGCACGCACTGAACAGGACACTCGACTACAGAGTTGCACGTCTTGGCGTACTGCAACATTTAAATATCTTAGACGTTGTAATTATCGGTGACACTCGTTTGTGTGTTTAAGAATATTACTAAGTTTAGTCGTACGTTTGCGGTTCACGTGTTGCGCGAATCGAGATGCATGTGTTAGCTAATGATGTCGGCAATTTCGCCTAATTCACTGGCACAGCTTAAATGCCAAAAAATAAAACCAAAGCTGTCTTGCACTTGAATAAGCTTTAGTCTATTACCGTAACTAACTTGAAAAGAAGACGGACGATTTCGTTTACGGAGATGACTTGATAAAGCAGTTTTTTTGTAATTTTGTATTGTGTTTGTCGTAGGTTAAATTTTAGTTGAATAACAAAATGTTGTCGTAAAGTGTGCGTTGCATGCCGTGTCGTTTTCTGTCATTTTTCAGAGACCATGGGCGCACCATATGCGACGGAAATTTGTGACTTGTCAATTTTTATGCAGTGACGACATACTGGTATTGTAACATGCCGTTTAGCTATAAAACCGAGGCTTTGATTAAGAACGTGTATACCAGTTTAGCAGAATAATGACGCTCAGACTGATAACAGGTTTTACATGTGCAACAATTATCCACGTCTATGCACCAACAAATGCAGCAGGAGGCGTTTTCTACCATTAGCTGGATGCAGTTATAGATTCCATCCCCAGCTATGACATGAAGATTTTAATGGGTGACTTCAGTGCAAAGTCCTGCTGAGTCTGATACTTCGCAACCCGTTGAAACTGTTCAACTGGCTGCAAGTCGTGTTGCTCTGGCCAGTTAACTGACAGATTTGCCTAACTCGCGTTTCTCGCAGCATTAACTGTCAGTTAAAATGGCCAAAAATGTAACCGGCCGATATCCGCTAGTTAGGTAGCTAACTTTTTTGTACCGTTTTGCAAATCGAAGCATGGGATAGTATGGCACGATTTTACCAAAAAGCAATGCGTTCAAAACGCTTGACAAGACATTTGCTACTACAAATTTTACTCTGTTTTATACGTGTCACGAGTATGACATTTTTTAGTTTTACGGGCAGTTGCAAAGATATTACATAACGTAGAGATATTTATTTCATGTGATAATTGCTACAACGGGTTTAACGCTGGCTTACCGTGTTTCCCACAGGAGACAGGCTGTTCTATTTTCTACGGACGTGTGCAGTGTTTCTTATGAATGAAATATTGATTTTATTAAATGATATAACCAATTCGATGATCGTCAGATGGATCGACTGATTGAACCAATATACGGGGGCGCTGAAAACGCGAGACTGGAAAACGCGGAACTGGAAAACCCGGCACCAAATCGCAGAGGTGGAAAACGCGAGACTGGAAAACCCAGCACCAAATCACAGGGGTGGAAAACGCGGGACCGGAAAACGGGGGAACCTCAAAGTTATGGAAAACCGTCGCTGTAGAAAATGTGCAACATAGTTAGGCCTACTGAAAAGTTCTGACGAGTCGTCTCATATCAAAGCACATCAGAGCGGTAGGACTTTCTAGGTAGCAACACGAGCAGATTCTATTCACGCTTGCCAACGGCTACGTAGTATGCCGTCCGCAGTTGAGCTGGCGATCATACATTTTTAAGAATCTACAAGTAGTTATTTTACCGCTATTGGCTCGTGTAGCTTGAAAACGGTTGCAGATAGGCAGAGACATGCTGTTTATCATAACAAGCAATATAGTGACAAGCTTTTTATTGGTGTAAACACTGATGACCTTGAATGACCTTGAATTTCAAAAAGAGGGGTTTTAGTGTTTTTTTCAATTTGTGGCTGCGGCTTAGATTTCAAGAGTGAATTGCGTCAAAATGGATAGAGTTAAATCAAGATAACCTGCGAATAATAACTGCTAAGGCTGTCGCGCGTCTCATGAGCTTTGCTCAAATTACTTGTTTGTCATTGTTTAATTAAACGACTTTTAAATGTTTCTGCCGGTACGGCATATACTGACAGTTGCAATTGCTTTGCTAATTATATTACAAATATGAATTACAATATAAGACTTACTGTTATTTCAATAAATTGCAAAAATTGTCCCATTGGCCGTCCATACAATTTATTCCTTCGTTTTCCACCCCTGCGAGTTGGTGCCGGGTTTTCCAGTCTCGCGTTTTCAGTCGCCCCCAATATACAAGTTCCGCAGGGTGACTTACATTAACTGAGAAGTCGACGGTATGTCCGCAGTTACTGAACAGTTGCAAATCCAGCGCTGAAATCTTCGCGCTCTTGGCAAAGCCAACCTGTATCAGTACAGCAGTAACCACAGCATTATGACCGCTGATATGCGTCACAGGATAACATCATAAGATTATCCTGATAACTGACACCGTATTCATACAATGGTAGCAAAAACAATAAAAAAAACGTAATAACGTAAAATTATCTCGCACATATTACTAGACCGTGACCCCCCAAGATCGAACTTAAACCAGACTTGGTCATGTTCAGTAAAACTATTTGGCTCTCACATAATTTTTCTGACGTTAACGTACAAAAACTTACCGTAAACTTAGCGCTACAACCGTACGCAGTTTTTCTGCCATTATCTGACATGAGATATGGTTTCAGCACTCGTTTAATTAATTCAACTAAAAAGCAGTCATAGCCCGCAGGTACCTCCGCCAAGGCAATGTTATTCGCCAGGTGGCGTCACCATCTTCGGTTTTGCAGCGGTTCCCTTATGCCACTTTTAACGCAATGGTAACGAACATTTCAAAGTGATCCAGAATCGAGGATTCTTGCCGGATCACGTCGAAAATTGAACCACTTGTAATTTATGCCATGCCCGACATACCCTAAAATTTCAGATAGATCTGTCCATAACTTTTCGAGTTATCTTGCTGACTCACAGAAAAAGAAACAAACAAACAAAAACCAGCAAAAACAATACCTCCGTGGCGGAGGTAATAAAACAATTTTTACAAAAACCTTGTATTTGCCAATGAACGGATGGCGAGTTCCGGTCATCACCATGTCGTCGTCTCTGTCCAGCATGCACCGAACTGGTCGATTGTGTCTGAAATTGAACAAAAACACACGTATTACGAGCTTATACCACTACAGACCGTGCAGTATCGTACTCGAATCACGCTCATATCGCATAGACTTCACCGTCGTTTGCTTTGTGACGCAGCTAAACTTGTGAAAACAGTAGGGTCTACCAGTGCAAGCTAAGTGAAGTAGCACTAAGACTTTTGTAATAAGCTCATTAGCGTAAACTGGGCGACTATTATAGACATTACTATCACTTTAATCGTACGCAAACGTAACGTAGTCTTTCCCGAGCCTTAAGGCCCATTGGACGGCGCTGACCTCCGTTTCCTTAGCCCTCAGTCAGACACCAGTTTTTACACTGCGAGACCACGGATACGGGGCTAGTGCATCGCGCGGTGTGCCTGTTTACGTCCAAGCTTTCGCTGGTACTCATTGCGCTTACCCACGGAGGGATGGCCAGGCTGAGTTGACCTGGTTGGTTGGTTACATACCGGGATGGTCATGCACCCATCCAAGTACTAATCGGGCCTAGTGTTGAGTAACTTCGTTGATGCGATCAACGACGCTACCACCTGAGCCAAACCACCACCGACTTCAATCGTATCGCATCATATTTGATCACCCAGTCAACCGACAAAATTTCAGTCGTTATACGTGTAGCATGACACATAAAGGTTAAAAGATTAAAGGTCCGAATATAGCTCTTAATGAGCGAACCCATCTCAGAGCTACGGAGCGTCACTTGTCATATGGGATCACACAGTGTTACCTGCCACCCGACAGAGGTGAACGCGCCCCGCCTTAACCCCA
>Ga0209671_1000050_pt1 | contig 47525 bp, 40 predicted proteins | sample WorMetHERISLAND2_2_FD_187401 | JGI IMG/M metagenome (GOLD analysis project Ga0209671, IMG submission 187401) | Marine gutless worms symbiont microbial communities from Max Planck institute for Marine Microbiology, Germany - Olavius geniculatus... | ecosystem: Host-associated > Annelida >...
TCTCGCCACCACGAAAATTGGCTTGGACTATGCGTCTTTTACAGCTTGTAAATTCGATGGTTTCTGTGTTACATTTTGTCACGGCAAAACCTCCTTTGTTTTTCAATCTAAGCAATTGATATATAACAAATTATAGGAGGTTTTGCTTCTTTTTTATGAAATATTCAGGCTAATCGGTGGTTCTTTCCATAGGCAATCCCGATAACTAGTAAGAGTAAGCCAATAGCGATCGCTCTTGTAAATACATTGGATCTGTTTACCCTGTAATTCATAGGCCTGTGATTTCAATTGTCTGTTTTTGAATATAGCGTAGTGCGAAAACTGCGTGTCGTTTTGTTGGTGACTGCTTGAAAGAAATATTAGAGAAGCAAAAATCATTCCCATCAACATTGCTAAATTGAGGCTCGTCTCTTTCGTTCTCAAGCAATGCCTTTAGGAAGTAAGCTTGTGGATATATGGAAGGCGCACTGGGGGTGCAGGATAACTATGAATAATTATATATAAAATTTAAATTATAGCGCTCCTATTAAATCATGCGGGGTATATGAAACGCCCTGGGGATGTCACCTGGTTTGTCTACCCGGGTGGGAAAAAGAGAAACTTGTAATTACAAAAGATTTGACATAATTCGTCAATAATTCGGCGTTTTTAGGACTACGGTTTGCTGAGCTCCAGATCAGATACAAGTTGCTCGACATCGCCATCGTTATGCGTTATCATTTTAAATATGTTGAGAAAATTAACCGATACGGTTTTTTGTGATCTACCTCCTCTGCTGGCAGCCGTGTTTATTGCAATGGGGATGCCGCTGCTCCATCCTGCACTTCACCACCAATCAGAAAGCCTTAATACACGTTCAAGCCATCTTGCCGAGCAGTATTCTGTGCGCCCGGATGAAGATCATGATCACTGGTGTTCCATCTGTGAATTTCTGGCCATCAACCAGTGGGATGGTACCGGACCATGCGGCCTTGTATCCAGAAATGAGCCGGATGATAACATTGTATCGATAGATGACGTCCCCAGGGCAACGCCCAATCCGCTGCAGGTCGAGCCGAGGGCTCCACCACTTCTCGTTTCCACTTAAAATCCGGCCAACTGAATCACGTTTATCGATGCACGATATCCACGTCCCCATGTGATCCTGTTGGTAATTTGATGATTGACGTCTGTCTTAGTCCGGTGGATTGCGAGGCAAAACATGAACATCTACTTGAGAATATTTTTAATTTTAATTGCGGCAATTATTGCGTCCGGGAACTTCTGGCTGTCCCCCCTCCAGGCCGGAGAATATCGACAGCACGAAGCTCACGAACATGGTGTCGCCCATCTAAATGTGGCCCAGGATGGAAACAACCTTTTTATGGAATTGATAAGCCCGGCGGTAAATATAGTTAGCTTCGAACACCCGCCGCATACCCAAGAACAAAAGGCCGCCGTGAGAGCGGCCGTCGACACCCTTGAAGAAGGTGAGAGCCTTTTTGGTCTTTCCCGAGATGCCGGGTGCGGATTGGTAAAATCCAGTGTTCATACCGACATCATCAGCGATTCCGGCCACGGATCCGAATCGGCAGCGTCCCATGAACATGATGACCTGAGCGGGGACGCCGGCCGCGATGCTGAAATAAACGACCACGGGCACCATCAAAGTGGGGATTAATACAAACGCCACAGCGAATTTAAGGCTGAATATCATTTCGTCTGCCACAAGCCGGAAAAAATCGCGTACCTGAATCTCATGTTGTTTCGCTCTTTTGGCGGCATTGAACACATTGAGGTTCAGCTGTTGACGGCCACACGGCAGACAGCCCTGGAGTTGACTGCCCCAAAAAACAAAATCGACTTTTAATCGGCGCAAAGCAAACCGGAAAGAAAGGGCTTGCCGACCTTTGCAGACCGGTGGAAAAAGAAATGGATATGCCGGAAAAAACACAATCCGATCCCGCCATCGATATTTCAAACCTAAGCTTCTCTTGGGATGGACGCCTACCGATACTGCAAATAGATCGTTTGCAGATTATAAAAGGGGAACGCGTTTTTATCGAAGGGCCCAGCGGCAGCGGCAAGAGCACCCTGCTCAGTCTTATCGCCGGTGTTGTTATGCCCCGGAAAGGAAGCATCAGGGTCAACGGCAAGCACATCGGTACATTGAACGGGGCGGGCAGGGACCGCTTCCGGGCTGACCACGTCGGGTTCATTTACCAGATGTTCAACCTTATCCCCTATCTGTCCGTAGTTGAAAATGTCACCTTGCCGTGCCGTTTCTCCCTGCGTCGGCGGGAGCGGGCCGTCGCCCGATCCTTGAGCTTTGAAGCGGAAGCCATGCGCTTGCTAAAGAAACTGGGCCTGGACGGTGCATCGGTCCTAAAAAAATCTGCGACGGAATTGAGCGTGGGGCAGCAGCAGCGTGTTGCTGCCGCCCGGGCGCTTATCGGCACCCCTGAGATCCTGATTGCCGATGAACCCACATCATCCCTGGACACAGCGCATCGTGAAACGTTTATTGAACTCCTGTTTAGGGAGTGTGATCGGGAAAATACAACTCTGGTTTTTGTCAGTCACGATAAAAATCTGGAAACACTGTTCGACCGGACCGTTCGGCTCAACGAGATCAATGCAGTAGTTCCAGGCAAGGGGTAGAAGGGGTAGGATGGTACCCTGAAGTATATCATTGAATTCGGGAATCGGGAGGGCTTAACAATCCATTCGTGTTTTGTAAATTACATATAGGACACAGCACCAGATAATATAGACATAAGATCGGCCAGGTCAAAAACCAGGATTTCGAAATTTAAATCATTAGCATTATATGAGGATTGGCACGCCGTCATGTTTGCCCTTGCCATCAAAAGTTTGCGCAACCGCAGGTTCACCACCATTCTGACCATTGTTTCCATTGCGCTCAGCGTGACCTTACTCCTGGGTGTCGAACGCATCAGAAAGGAGGCAAAGACGAGTTTTGCCAATACGATTTCAGGAACCGATCTGATCGTCGGGGCACGCAGCGGCCCGGTCCAGCTGTTGCTTTACGCCGTTTTTCGCATTGGCAACGCCACCAGCAATATTTCCTGGAAAAGCTATCAGGAAATCGCCCGCAACCCCCAGGTCCAATGGACCATCCCCATATCCCTGGGGGATTCCCACAAAGGCTATCGGGTGATGGGGACTAATACCGATTACTTCGATTTTTTGCGCTATGCCGGCCGGCGCCGGCTGGAATTGGCCGATGGGCGTTTTTTCGAGGGCGTCTTCGATGCGGTCCTCGGCGCCGAGGTTGCCCGGACTTTGAATTATCACATCGGGGAGCCGATTGTCATTGCCCACGGTGCGGGAGAGGTCAGCTTCATCAAGCACGGCGACAAGCCGTTTGAGGTGGTTGGGATTTTACACAAGACCGGCACACCGGTCGACTAAACGATCCATGTCATGCTGGAAGGCATCGAGGCGATTCATATCGACTGGCAGGATGGTGCCCCTGTTGCCGGCTTGTCGATTCCACCGGAGAAAGTGCGCCGCCTGGATCTGAAGCCAAAGTCGATAACCGCATTTTTCGTCGGCCTTAAAACCCGCATTGCGACCTTTGGCGTGCAGCGTTGGGTGAATGAATACCCGCAAGAGCCCCTGCTGGCCATATTGCCGGGAGTGGCCCTGCAGGAGTTGTGGGATCTGATCGGTGTGGCCGAAAAAGCCCTGTTGGTCGTTTCCGGCTTTGTTGTGGTCGTGGGTTTGTCCGGTATGCTCATTGCGCTGATGACCAGTCTCAATGAGCGCCGCCGGGAGATGGCCATCTTACGATCGGTGGGCGCGCGCCCGCTGCATGTGTTTACCCTGATCGTCGGTGAATCCGTCGTGTTAACGTTTTTGGGTGTCGCTGCAGGTATCGGTTTGCTCTACGGGCTTTTAACGATATGCCGGCCATGGATCGCAGCCAAATTCGGATTGTTGTTTGCCATTGGCCCATTATCAACCTACGAATTGATCCTGACAGGGATCGTGTGTCTGGCAGGCTGTCTAATCGGGATGATCCCGGGGTATCAAATTTATCGCTACTCTCTTGCAGACGGCATGACCATAAGAATATGAAATTAGGAACGCATTATGAGAAAATACCTTCAATTAGCAATCGTCATCTTTACCCTGTTTTCGCTTCCTGCCTGGGCGGAACAGGTTCGCAAACTGTCGTGGGAGGATTTGGTGCCGGCGCACCTGTTAGCCGATGATCCATTGGCGGATCTAACCGAAGAACAGCTGGATCTGGTGGTCTGGGTGTTCAACACCCTGGATTCGCTGCCGCCGCGCGGGGCCGAAACGGAAGAATTATACCGGGAAGTCGATGAGGCCATACCGCAACTGAGAAAAGAGGGCATTAAGATCAGCGAGCTGATGGCCAAACGAAAAGAATTGCAGACCTCGATTGTTGAAGCGCTCAACGGTCAACGGGTTAGTATACCGGGCTATCTTCTGCCGCTGGAAGTTTCGGCCACAAAAGTCACCGAATTTCTTCTGGTGCCTTACATCGGGGCCTGTATTCATGTTCCGCCCCCGCCCCCGAATCAGATCATTTATGTGAAAATGAATCGAAATAAAAGCTATAAAAGCAAAGACCTCTACGAACCGGTATGGGTGACGGGGATCATTGCAGCAAAATCAATGCAGAAAGATCTTTATTTGGTTGACGGCTCTTCCGGTGTGGACATCGGCTATTCGATGCAGGCCAACCATGTTGAACCTTATAAGGAGTGAGCGCCGGCTTGATTAGCCGGTGTCTGTCTAGCTGCCCCGCCTAGCTATTCACCCCCAGTGCAGGCTGTCTTTCGGGCTAGTATCCACCCAGCAGAGAGAGCGCCTAGACTTAACATTCCGACGTATATGCGAATTTAACACAGATGGTCTTGTTGACAACAAGTTCGCTATCCGTTATCCGAATACAAGCGCTCGGCTGCCGAAACAGGCTATGCATGACAACGCCTTATTTGGGCCTTACCCACCCGAGATCAAAAAAATGGGACTTGCCCGCCATCGGCAGAGTTTGAAACTACTTCAAATAAGCGCCGCCGCCTGCAAGAGGACAACCGGTCTGATCGGAAATGAAACTATAGAAAAGCGAATATCGAATAATGAATGTTCCGCCGGAGGCGGATCGAAGTAAGGAATTCGATCTTTTTTATTGGTTATAGACAGAGCGAGGCGATACCTCCCTTCGAAATTCCGCGGTTCGATATTCGATCTTCTGCGGTTCTCTTTTGATGTAGTTTCATATTAGGAAAGCATATGCGATGGCCGAAATAGGTGCTTTTGAAAAAATCCACACCTACTGCATCCACTGCACGGCACTGTGCGGCGTGATCGCCTATTTGCACAACGGCGATCTGGTAAAGGTGGAGGGAGATCCGGATTCGTTGAACAATGCCGGCACCCTTTGCCCCAAAGGGTTGGCGGCCAAACAGGAAATATACCATCCCGGGCGCCTCAAGCACCCCATGAAGCGCACCAATCCCAAGGGCGATGAGGATCCCGGCTGGGTGCGCATCACCTGGGAGGAGGCCCTCGACAGGATTGCCGCCAGCATGAAGAATATCAAGGAGCGCCATGGGCCGCAGGCCTTCTTCTTTCAGAAAGGCTCCACCGGCGGTTCCTCGGGGTCGGAATGGTATCCCTTCTTTAACAGGCTTGCGAACATCTACGGGAGCCCCAACTTCGGCGGCACCGGGCATATCTGCTGTTATACCCGCAGCTGCCCGGGGCTCCCGCTGACCCTGGGAGCCCGGCGCGAGCGCCCCGCCATTGATTACGACAAAACCAACTGCATGTTTGTCGTCGGCTTCAACCCTCTGCACACCCACCCAACCCTGGCCCGCAAAATCCTCGACGCCAAGGCGCGCGGGGCCCGGTTAATCGTGGTGGACCCGCTGCTCTCACCCACGGCGTCCAAGGCGGACGTCTGGATTGGACTCAGGCCCGGCACCGATCTGGCCCTCTTTTTGGCTATGCACCATGTGATCATCCGGGAGGGCCTCTTCGATGCTGATTTTCTTAAAGCCTGGACCAATGCGCCCTTTCTGGTCGAAGATGACAGCGGCCTATTTCTCCGCGAAGAAGACAACCAAGGTTTTCTGGTGTGGGACGGGGAAAAAGAGGCTCCGGCTGCGGCCGACCCCTGGTTTCCCTCCGAGGTCAAGCCCGCCCTGCAGGGCGCTTATCGGGTGAAAAACAGCGGCTGTCGGCCGGTCTGGCAGCTTTTCTGCGACCTTGTCGAACCGTGCTGTGCTCGATGGGCCCAGGAGATCACCGGGGTGCCCGAACAGCGAATCCGGGAAGTGTCCCGCTATTTCGCCACCAGCAAGCCGGTCAGCGTCGACTGGTACAACGGCTTGATGCGCAATTCCAACACCTTTTACACCGCCGTGGCCCTGGCCCTGCTACCCGTGGTTACCGGCAACTGGGATGTGCCGGGCGGTTTGACCTTGCGGCCCAAATTTAAATTAAGAAATGTCAAAGGCGCCCATTTCCTGCCCCCGGACTGGGTCGAAAAAAGCCTGGCAGCTCAGACCGGACTGAAGCTGACCGCCTACAACAAACAGCAGGTGGGACCGATGAGCCTTTTGGCCGAGGCCATGGTCTCGGGCCAGCCTTATCCGATCAAGGGGATGTTGTCCCTGGGATCGGGTTTGGGCACATCCAACCCCAACTCTGAAAAAATGATGGCGGCCCTGGGTCGTCTCGAGTTCTGTGCGATGGGTGATTTCTGGGAAACGCCCGCCATGGCCATGGCCGATATCGTCCTGCCCTGCGCCACCCCGTGGGAATCCGAATTCGTCAATTACAACCCGCCCTACCTCATGCATCGCCGACCGGTTGTGCCGCCGCGCGCCGAGGCCTGGCCGGACCTCAAAATCATTTTCGAGCTGGCCCGCAGGTTGGGCTACGCAAAAGATTTCTGGGACGCGGACATACACAAGGCCTTCAACCACATGTTGGAGCCCGTCGGCGTCACCCTGGAGGATCTGGACGCCCAGCCAAAGGGGGTCTATTATCGCCCGCCGCAGCCGCGCTACCGAAAATATGCCCAAAAGGACCGACAGACCGGCAAAGCCAAAGGAGTCGGCACCCCCACCGGCAGACTCGAAATTTATTCCGAAACGCTCAAGACCCTGGGCAATGACCCCCTGCCCGGCTGGAGGGAGCCTGAACCGGGTCCGGCCAGCACGCCGGCGCTATTCCGGCAGTTTCCTTTCTCACTGGCCTTTTTGCCCAGACCCATGTATTGGAACCACGGTCAGTTCCGCGGGGTGCCCTGGTTGAGACAGTGTCAACCCGAACCCCTGGCATGGATCAACTGCAGGACGGCGGCAAAGATGGAAATTGGCGAGGGCGATCTGCTGGTAATCGAAACACCAACCCACGATGGGGCCTTGCAGGGCGACATTCGGATCAAGGCCCACCTCACCGAAGCGATCCACCCCCAGGCAATCGGCGTGCCCTATGGATGGTGGCAGGGCTGTGAAGCTCTGGGCTTAAATGAGACCGGCAACCTGGATGGCTCAGCCAACGTCAACCATCTTGTGGACGACCACTTCCGGGACCCGGTCAGCGGAACCATCGGCATGGGCGGCTACCCCTGCCGCGTGAGAAAGGAATGAGATTGTGCCCCGCTATGGATTGGTCATAGATATAGACCGCTGCACCGGCTGTTATGCATGTGTGGTTGCCTGCAAGTCGGAGAACGCGACGCGTCCCGAGGTATCCTGGATTCGTATCCGCGAGGATGAAAAAGGTGCGTATCCCCAGGTATCCAGACGCTACATCCCTCTGCTGTGTGTGCAGTGCGAGCAAATGCCCTGTGCCCGGGTCTGTCCCACCGAGGCTATCTTTGTGGGCGACGGCGGGATTGTCCGGATAGATCCCGGCAAGTGCCGCTGCCAGGACACCCATGCCTGCATCGCGGCCTGCCCCTTTGACGCTCTTTATGCCAACAGGGGTAAAACGTCCTATTTCCCGGATTACCTGAACGCCTTCGAGCAGGCGGCCTATGAAAACCATCGCAACGGTGTGGTGGAAAAGTGCACCCTTTGTTCCCACAGAATAGACACCGGCCGGCTGCCTGCCTGCGTTCAGGCCTGTCCGACCCGGGCAATGCTATTCGGCGATCGCGATGATCCCAAAAGTGCGCTGGCCAAACGCATTTCCCGCGGCAATACACGGAATTTAATTAAAGAGCTGAATGTCGATCCGTCTGTGCTGTATACCTGGGCTCCCGATGCATGACGTCTTCGTGATCGCAATTTCCTGCCGCCAAGTTTCAAAAATGAATTCTGAAACATTGGCAGCGAAATTAATAAATCTCCGCCTCCCTGATTCTCCTTTCACAGTCTATTTTCGGCCAGCAGCCCGCCGAAGTGATCAAATTAAGAAATATTTCTAGTTGCTTGGCTTATTTTTCTTATCATTTCCTCTAGCAGAGTTATCATTTTCGATACTTTTTCTTTATCAGAAGGAAATTCATTTTTGTCGAACTCTAAAGCCGCTGTTGACTCAGGTTTTCTTCTCAGTATTCTGTAATCGGCTCTGATTTCAAATTGAGCGGCTTCAATCTTACATATGTCTCTGGCGAAGCGAACTACGGTTTCTATGCCCCTGTTTGGGTTGCCTGCACCTGGGAATCTGATATTGAAAAGCCGGCCGCCTTGCTGTTCCCTTATTTCATTAAAGGATTCTTCGATTATATCCTTGAAATTCGGGCAGGAACATTTATTCATATCTTTGGCATCGATAATTCCGACATCTACCATAAAATCATTTCGATTGGATGCACCGTGAATGTCGGCAATGAATTTTATTTTGTGCTTATTGACAATTTCCTTAATGGCTTGCTTATATTTGGTTCCGGGATAATAATTGGGGTCCTTTTTGGTTGCATTCCTGACGTAAATGACGTGTGCCTTGGTCAGTTGGCCCAATATTATGGCAATTGGCGCGGTGTATTCATCTTCACCAACATCCCTTGGTTTTCCGTCCCGGGATGGCCTTGCTCCATGGGGTGCCGAGATCAGGACTGGGATTTCACCCGGGATTATATCGAAATAATCATCGCTCAACTCCTGATAGTTTATCTTTTCAGATTCGAGCTTTTCAATTTCTTCCAGTATCTCTTCCATATCGCAAAGAGCTTATACGCCACTGTCTTTTCATCTGAAGGGTTGGGGGATTTCTCCGCCCTAGTAGCGACCATCATATAACAGCTCGGTGCCGTCTGACGCGGTGTCCGGCCGGGGTATGCGCTCGCCCCAGCCGTAACGAACCATCACCGAACTTCGTACACACCCCCAATCTCCTGCGCTGGATCCGCAAAGGCAGAGACGATGATCTCAGCCGGGGATAAATGTCTTTTGGGGCTGGCACGGATCCAATCGACGCGGGATAGCTGCCGTACCCAAGTTGCGCGCTCATATGGTTACGGCTGGGGCGAGCGCATACCCCGGCCGGACATAGCAGGGATGCACAAACTCCCCGATCCCTAATTTAGCTATAGCGTCGGCAATTGGATTTGTGTGGTTCGGGGGTAACAGCGGTAGCGTTCGTACAAAACGGCAATAGCTTTCCTGAGTAATGACGTGGCTAAATTCTTACGGCCGCAAACGGCTCTATTTTAAACGCACACTGACGGATCCGAATTTCCGCGGCTCTCAGGACCGGTCACCACCACCTTCACCAATAACCGCATCGGCCTCGATCTCCACGAGATAATCCTTGCTCACCAACGACGCCTGCACAAGGGTATTGGCCGGCCTGATGTGGCCGAAGCGCTGTCCATGGGCCCGGGCGACGGGTTCCCATTTCTTCAGATCCTGGACATACACCCGGGTTCTCACCACATCCGCCAGCCTGCCGCCGAAAGACTGCAGGGCCCCCTCTATTTTGTCGATAATAAAGTGCGTCTGGGCCCAGTGATCATTCCCCCCGATGGTGCGATCGCCGTGAATCGCGGTGGTTCCGGCAATCCACACCTGGTTGCCGCAGCGCACCGCCCGGCAGTAGCCGGCAATCTCCTCCCAGATGGTGCCGCTGGATATCCTGCTTTTACCGTCTTGGCCCTCCTGAACCGCATAGGTCGGCGGGATGGATTCGAGATGATCGCTCAAATCCCCTTTGGCCGTGAGAAAGGGGGGCTTGCGATACTCATCGCCGCAGTCTCCCGGAATGGGCTTAAGGTTTGCAAGGGCTTCCTTTATTTCCGACTGGCTGTGTTCATCGAGGGAAAACTCGAACAGTCGCAGATTGTCCCGGATATGTTCGCTTTCCCCCAGCCTGGCCCCCACGATAATGCCGCCGACCGCCGGCTGTTCCAGCATATAGCGGCAGGCCACGTTGGCCATGGAAACATCGAGTCTCTGCGCGACCCGGTTTAGGATTTGCAAAAGGCTCTGGAATACCTCCCAACCGCCCGCCTCCCGAATAAAGCGCCAATACTTCATCTGCGACCAGGTTTTCAGCCCTTCCAGACCCGGGTCCGACTTGCCGAGCCAGCGTTCGGTAAGGAATCCTCCGGCAACCGTACCAAAGGTGAGCAATTTGACCCCGTGTTTCAAACACAGATCCGTCATGGCGCCGCTGCCGCGCTGGTCGAGCAGCGAATAGCAGACCTGGTTGGACACGATATCGATACCGCTGTTCAGGGCAATGCTCAAATGGGCCGCATCCACATTGGTCAATCCAAGATGGCGGATGAGGCCCTCTTCTTTGAGCTCCTCGAGCCAGAACAGGCAGTCCAGCCATCCGGGATCGGCGTAGTTCCAGGCATGGAACTGCAGCATGTCCAGATGGCCGGTCTGCATGCGGTCCAGTGAGAGCTGCACCGCCGCCCGGACGCTTTCCCGGGTTTGAGCCCCCGGCTGGGGGACCCATTTGGTTAACAATTGAACATCGGCGCCGGTCTGCTGCCGGTAGGTACCCGCGATGATTTCCGAAGAACCGTAGTGGTCGGCCATGTCAAAGGTGGTCAGACCCGCCTCGACGTAAGGCGACATTGCGGCAGCCGTGGCGTCCGGATCCAGCCGGCGGCCGTCCCGCTCCATGTCTCCAATCTGCCACAACCCGGTTAAGATGCGGGAAATGCTGAACCCCGGTGCCAATTCACAACGTTCTATTTTAGTCTCCATTGCGATCCCTCTATTGCTTCTATTGCTTCTATTGCTTGAGTGTTTTGATGATGGCGTTGATGTCATCCATGGAAAAATATTCGAGCTCTTCGATGCCGGTTTCGGAAAATTTCCAGCTGATGCCGGGCGCCGAGACATCCCCGTATTGGTCAAAGGATACCGCACCGGTCCCACCCTGATAGCGAATGGTTTTGCCCTCAGCCAGAAGTGAGCGGGCTTTTTTAATCCCGGCTTCATCCGGAAATATCGGGGTTCCATTGGGATCGGTTACCTTCGGTATTGACCGGGCAATCACGTCACCGGCAAGATCAGGGGCAGCCTCCATGGCCAAAAGGGCAATCATGGCGGCATCGAAACTATTGGGCAGACCGGGTCCGCTGGGATCCTTTTTGAATCTCTCCTTGTAGAGCGCGGTAAAGGAGGCGGCCGAGTCGGTTCGCGGCGCGGTGGAATCATGCCCGACTGACTTGGCCAGATACTTGATGCCGACGCCGTCCCGGAAATCTTCAGACTTGAGCGCATTGGCGAGCACCAGATCCTGGGTTCCCCCCAAGGAGATCCACTCGCGCACGGCTACGGTGCCCTCCCTCGGATAAAGGGCCACATAAACCGCTTCCGGCTTGGTTTTCAGCGCTTCAACGACTTCCGCCCGGTAAGAGGCCTGATTGTCGTTGAAAGCTACAAACGCGGTGACGTTTATCCCCAAGGCGGTAACATCTGTCTTCACCATCTTGCCGAGATCCTGTCCCCAGTCATCGTTCTTGTAGAAAACAGCTATGTTCTTATACCCCTTTTCCTTGATGATCTTGGCCGCAGTTGCGGAATGATTCCGGGCCGTGGTAAAGGTGCGGAACCACAGCCCCTTTGTTTTGCCATCCTTGGCAAGCCTGGTGAAAACGGTCGATGAAGAACAGCAGGACATCTGCATCACATTGGAAGGCACTGAAACCGACGTCAGAATCGGCATGGAGACACCGCTTGATACCGCTCCGATCAACACCGGCACTTTTTCCAAATCCACCAGGGCTTTGGCGGCGTCAACCCCTACTTTGGGATCCACCTGGGTGTCCCGCAGAATAAGATCTACCTGGCATCCCTTGACCCCGCCGGCCTGGTTGAAAATATCAACCGCCATCTTGGCCGTTGCGGCAATCGGCCGTCCCCAGTCCACTGAAGTCGGCAGGACAGCCCCTACTTTAATGGTGCAATCGGCTGCGTAAAGTGAACCCGGTGCAACCGCGATCAAGGCCATAGCCACCAAACTGACAATGTAAGCTCTCATGATTTTTTTCCTTTCTCCTTTATTATGGACCATTTTTGATTTAGAGCGGTCGTCGAAAACGTTCCTTTATACAACTGTATCCGAACGCTTTTTGCTGCAGCCGCTGATGCGACACCCTTTCGTATTTACAAGCATTTTATAAAATGCCGTCTAGTATCCTGTCCCAGAAATAATTGCGAAAATTTCGTGGTCAATTTGCGGTTTGGCGACGATCCTTTATTCGTAGTGGCGGGGTTCATCCCCGCCAGCAAACCAGCGCGATTACTGCTCCGGGCGGGGATGAACCCCGCCCCTACCGCTTGTTCGTGGGATTGTATATTGCAATAAATTAGCACAATTTTATTGATAGGTATATCTGGGACGCAACACTAGTATCTCCCAGCCAACTCTATTGAGAGGTTTCCGGATCGCCCGATTGTGAAATGATTAATTTCTCGGGCAGCAGGCCTTTGGGTCTTAAAAGCAGGGCCAAAACGATGATCAAGCCAATCAGAATGTATTGAATCGTTCCGACATAAAGCTGCCAGTCCACCGGAGCAAATTTTGTCAACGCCCAGCCGCTGCCGACCCATCCCGCCCAGACAACCAGCGCGCCGAGGACCGCCCCCCTGTTATTGCCGCTGCCGCCGACAATCAGCATCGCCCAGATCTGAAAGGTCAGAATCGGCAGGATATCCTGGGGGCTGATGAAGGCATAAAATGTTGCGTACAAGGCCCCCGACAACCCGATGATCATGGAGCCGAATATGAACGCCTGACGTCTGATGCGGGCCGGCGATTTGCCGAGGGACCGTGCGGCGGTCTCGTCTTCCCGAATGGCCCTCAGCAGCCGTCCAAAGGGAGATGCGACGATTTTATTAAGCATCATAAACACGGCAACGAGGACCACCAGGACAAACACCAGGTAAAACAGGTTGAACAAAAACGGATTGTTGATGGCCGCTTCAAAGGGGCGCTCGAACCCCCTCAATCCCATGGCCCCGCCGGTAATTGATTCAGCGTTGCGGGTAAAGCTCTCCACGGCGACCGCAACCCCAAAGGTGGCGATGGCCAGATAATCATGGCGCAGTTTCGTGGTGATAGCGCCGACGATCCAGGCCAGCAACCCGGCCAGCAATACACTGCCTGCCAAAGCCAGGGGGTAGGGAAGATTCAATCCGATAAGCTGGCCCGGCTGAAGGGGCCCGCCCAGCAAAATAATACCGTAGGCGCCGGCGCCGAAAAATGCCGCCACACCGCCGTTAAACAAACCGGTGTGACCCCATTGCAGGTTCAGGCCCAAAACCGCAATGGAAAGGATGAAGCCGATGGTAAAAAAAAATATCAGATACGAAGCTAAACCAATCACCTGGGCTCTCCAAATAAACCTAGCGGCCGGATAGTCAGCACGAGTAGAATGATCAGAAAGGGCACCGCCGGCTTATAGCCTGACGGTAGGATGAGCAAGGCCATATTGGCCGAAATCCCGACAATAAATCCGCTCAGGAGCGCCCCATAGATGCTGCCGATACCGCCGACTATAACCGCGGCAAATAAAGAAAGCACCAGGTCATGTCCCATCAGGGGGCTTAACTGCTGGTTCAGGCCGTAAAACACACCGGAAACAGCGGCAAGCCCGCCGCCGATAAGCCAGATGGATTTGATAATCCGCTCCAGGTTGATCCCGTTTACCTGGGCCAGGGTCGGATTCTCAGAAACGGCTTTGAGGGCATACCCGTAGTTGGTATGGGATAGCACAAAATGAAAAACCAGCATGATCAGGATCGCGATGAGCAGGACAAAGACCTGGTCCGGCTTGACCAGTATCAACGGGTCGGTGCTCAACACCATGGCAAAGGCAATGTCATCGTTGTAAAGTTTCGATCTGAGCCCAAACACCAGGGCAATGATATTTTTGACAATCAGGGCAACACCGAAGGAGGCGAACACCATCGACAGAGGACCGGCGGATTCACGAATGCGCCGGAAAACGAACCGGTCGATCACAATGGCAGACACACCGGTCACCCCCATGGCAATCACGGTAGCGAGAACCAGCGAAACGGTCAGGCTCAGGCCGCCCAGGGTCTGGGACAAGGCCGGCAACAACAGGTCGAACAGCTTGGCGAACACAAGGGCGGCGTAGGCACCGATCGCCAGCAGCTCGGCATGGGAGAAATTGGCAAATCCTAAGGTGTGCATCACCATGGTCAGGCCGATCGCTCCCAGTGAAAGGATGGAGCCGACTAAAACACCATCAAACAGATTCTGGATCATGATGTCTTAAACCTCCTGCCCCCCAGATAAATATCAGCGATAAGTTTACCCTTCATCAGTTCGCGCGAATTTCCATCCACCTGGTTCTGGCCCTCGGCCAGGACATAGGTTCGGTCGGAGATGTTCATGGCCGCCCGCACATTCTGCTCGACCAGGATAATGGAAACATCATTTTTTGCAATCCGCACAATCAGCTCCAATATCTCCCCGGCGATCTTGGGCGAAAGTCCGGCGGTGGGTTCATCCATGAGAATGATCTTGGGGGCGGCCACCAGCGCCATGGCGATGGCCAGCATCTGGCGCTGCCCTCCGGACAATTGCCGGGCTTTTTGCGATTGCTTGCTGCGCAGATCGGCAAACATGCTGAACAACTTATCGATATAGGCCGCCGGATCGTCGCCTCGATTGGCGGCCAGCAGCAAATTCTGCTTGATTGTCAAGGATTTGAAAATGTTGTCCGTTTGGGGAACATAGGCGATATCAAAGCGAGTCATTTCATCGGGGCGGATACCGATCAGGTCCTCCTCCCCTGCCCGGATTCTGCCGCTTTCGATGATCAACAACCCGGCAATGGATTTAATCAGGGTGGTCTTGCCGGCTCCGTTCGGCCCGATAATCGATACGATCTCACCCCGGTCCAGGTGCATGTCAACGTCATGCAGAATCGGCATCTCCGGTACATAGCCCGCCGTTAAAGACTCGACTGTAAGAACGGTGTCACTCATGGGCCAGATCCCCCAGGTAAGCATCCACCAGCCGCGGATCGGAGCGTGCATCCGCCTCATTGCCCTCAAATATCACACGCCCGGACACCATGGCAATGATCGGGTCACAGTAACTCATGATGAAGTCCATATTATGTTCAATAATAAAAAACGTGTGCCCGCGGGAATTCAGTTCCTGGATCTTTTCCACCAGGACCTCGGTAAGGGCCAGATTTACACCGGCAGCCGGCTCGTCTAACAGAATGACATTCGGATTGCCCATCAGCACCCGGGCCAGCTCCAGCAGTTTCATCTGCCCGCCGGACAGTTCGCCGGCAGGATGGTCGGCCAGTTGGGCCAGCGTCATGAAGCGCAGGATCTCCAGCGCCTTTTCCTGAATCACCTGTTCCTGCCGCCGGACTTTGCCGGCCATTAGAATTGGCGCGAATAGAAATTCTCCCACCTGCCCTGTCGGCACAAGCATCAGGTTTTCCATTACGGTCATCTTTGGAAATGGTTTTGGAATCTGGAATGTGTGCGCCATTCCCTTGTGAAATAGCTTATCCGGCGATAGATTGGTGGTGCGCTTGCCATTGAAATAAACATCCCCGCCGGTCGGGCGATAAATCCCGGTCAATGTATTAAAAAGGGTGGACTTGCCCGCACCGTTGGGGCCGATCAACCCCGTGACGGTTCCCTTTTCCACCGACAAGGATACCCCATCCACGGCTTTGAACGAGCCGAATGACGTTGTCAAATCCCGTGTTTTGATGATTTCTTCAACCTTCATCTTCTCACGCGTTAAGGTTGTATTTCATAATACTTCCGTGGCGTCCCCCGCGGTCGGACTCAAGGGCATACACCGGTCCCGCAGGACCTCGGCGCTGTGACACAATGGATTCGATTTTCCCACAGTCATCGGAATCAAGGGTCAATTCGAATGTCGCCAGGGTCGCGGGAAGGTGATGGGCGTAGCGGGCTCCGATGATCACGGCGGCGACCTGGGGTTGATCCAGCACATAGCGGGACGCAACCGCACTGATGGGAATCCGGTGCTTGTCTGCAATCGCTTTGATGGCGTTTAAAAGCTTCTGGAACAACTCCCAGCCCCCGAACTCCTCGATGATCAGCCTGTATTTGATCAAAGACCGGTTTTCAAACTCAAATCCCGGATCCGGCCTGTTCAGCCATTGCTCGGTTAAAAAGCCCCCGGCCAGCACCCCGTAGCAGAGCAGTTGGACGTCATTTTTTTCACACCACCGGGACAGCCCTGCCGCCGGGCGGTGATCCAGCAGTGAATACTGGACCTGGGTCGACACGAGATCGAAACCCGCTTCGACAAAGGGAGCCGTCTGTTCGACATCCCAGTTGGTTACCCCCAGATGGCGGATCTTGCCTTTTTCACGAAGGGCGATGAGGGTTTGTAAAATCTCGTAGGGGCGTCCGAGGGACAGGTCCCACCAGAAGAACTGCACCAGATGGAGTCGGTCGATCCGCAACCGTTTCAGTGACCGGTCGACAATGGCTTCGATGTCGGCAGGACCGACATTTGGCAGGCTTGCCAGATTCGGTACAAGTTTGGTATGGACCGTCACCCGGTCGGCCACCTCGCTGCCCCGATCTTGGCGAAGGTCCTCGATGAAAGTCCCGATCATTTCTTCAACACCGGTATAGATATCGGCACAGTCAAAGGTCTGGATACCGGCATCGAAAAAAGCCGCCATATCCGCGACGGCTTTTTTGCGGTCCACCGAACCATGACCGCCGGCAAGCTGCCATCCCCCTTTGATGGCCCTGGAAATCCTATGGTCCGGCCGCAATTGACATTGTTCAACCGTCATTACCCCCTCCTTGGAAATGCGTCGGCACAACATCGAAACGGTTCTGTTTGAAAGTTCGGGGAGTATATCAATCGCTGCTTGGTCCGGCCAACGGTGCAGGGCAGATAGTTGCCAACGGAGAAAACCGGGAGAAAAGCTCCCCTGCCCCCCATCAATCAACTCGGCAACTCCCCAATTTTTGGTTTTACCAGCTTAATTATTAATATACTTATTAATTGTCAATCTGGATTTGTAGATACTGTCAGGCAGGATTGGGCATCCCCGGGTTATCGAAATCGATATACACTTGAAATTGTTGGAGTTTCCGGCAACGGTGTCTGCTTTTACCTTGGCAGCCGGCTGATCGAACCCATCGCGGTGGATGGTAAGGAACCGGTCGATATTGTTGGGCTGGCAGAATCAAGCTTCTGATAAAAGGCCTTCTGCCAATCCTTAATGCTGGTTTTGGCCGGCAGATCCAGGCCGGTAAGCATCCGAAGGGCCTCTTCGAGAGCATATTCTCCTGAACCCAATCGGCCCCGACTTTTTTTGAGCGCTTCTAGCAGGATGGGAAAGTCTGTTGCCGGATCGCCCCTTTGGGCAAGCGTCTGCGCCAACTCTGCTGTCGCCAGAGAATTTGATTTTGAGACAATCAACCTGATTTCATTCAAATCGGCATTGGGGCTGGCTTGGAACTCTTCAATTATCAAACGGCCTCGGCCTGACGGTCCCCACTGGGCAACGAATTCTCCGGGTGTCCTGCTAAGCCGAATCCAGATGGTTAAAATAATCAGGCACACTAAGGCGACACTGCCAATCACCGATACTCGAATATATCTATGCCTTTGTTCCTTATCCCATTTTGCGCGCATGCTTCTGTCAGCAGAATTGAAGGCGAGAACGACCGGCGGGATAAATAAAAGCAGGGCAGGCCAGGGACCCAATCCAAATGCATTTCCAAAAATGAATGTCCCGATGCCAATTACAATACCCACCCATGTTTTTGGGAAACCACCCGGGCGGGGATTACCTTTATTGGCGGCAATACATGCAGCAGTAAACCAGACAACGGGGAGGAACTGCCAGAAAACAAATGGTGGAAGGATATAGTCGAAATCTGCCAGGGTGCAGGTGTTGCAGGCCACGGCCGTCTTCGGCCAAATTACAGTAAGAACAACGCCCAGCTGTATGATGCAGCGATTGGCGGACATCAAGTTCTTCGCCTCCAGGAATTGCTGTATGGTTGATCCTTTAATATCAACGCCTTCAATGCGAAAAGGCATATCTATCGTACTGTTGATTATATCGGCATTTATCTCAAACTATTAAGGCTTAGGTTTTCTGTATATAATTTCCAACAGCAATCCTATAGGCCTTGGGTGACCGATCCACGTTGCCGTTGAACAAAAGCCCCGCCTAATATCGTTTCATCAGAAAACCGGCCGGGTAGACAACAGCGCCCAGGGATGGGGATGATCCGCTCTAGTCGTTTTGCGACCAGAGTTCGAGGCAGGGTTTTTCACCGGGGTCCTGCGCCTGATGCGGCCGATCAAGGACCGGCAGGGGATCCAACAAAATGATTTGTTCGGATTGTCTGATTGAATTCCAGACAAACCCGTCGTATGAGACAGATGCGCACAGGCGTCCGAGTGAGAAGTGCAGGTGGGGGATAATCCGCGCTTTGGAGCGGTAGGTGTCGGCAAGGGTCGCGATGATATCCCCTTCTTTGACCATCGCGCCGACTTCAAGCTCGGGATGCGGTGTCGTGTGCGCATAAACAGATACAAGTCTTTCAGCGCTGCCATCGCGTCTATCATGCTCGATAACGATCGCCTGACCGAGGTAATCTTTAAATATGGCCTTGACCACGCCGCTGTGCATCGCCGGGAGGCGGGTATTTTCGTCGATCCGGCCGACTCTTTGGCTGCGGTCCCTGTACAAACACAGATCGAGGCCTTCATGGGGAAAATCCCGCCGGCCAAAGTCGCCCCACCACTTGTCCGGGGAATTGAACAGCATGCCGTTGCAAAAAATCCAGCATTCAATTTCGCATGGATCCAAAGCGTTGGCATCTGCAAGCAGTTCGGTGAAACGGCTTTTGAGCACAGATATACTTTCGGTGGCGTCTGAATTTAAATGCTTTTTCGGGCTCATTGCCATTTCCCTGGGCTTGGGTTCGCTGTAAACGCACTCTTATCGCCTGTATATATCCTGATTGCCGGGAAGATGTCAAAGATTACAGGTTCACCCCTTAATGACCGCGCGAATTAAAAGAAATTGAATAATCCCGGGATTTAAACTATAGACCTAGCGAATAAAATAGTGTCGGCACTTCTTAGTTTGTTTACATGAAGTGTGTGTTTCCGGCACCTGCCATCAAATGTCCATAGGTGAGGAAAAAATAATATGGAAGAAAAGCGCTTAAACCGAGAACAACTTTCAAAGAAAAACGACTATTGGGTTGGTCTGGATCGCAAATATCGAGCTCAGGTCCGAAAAACCAGATCAATTGTCCTGGAAAAAGGCAAAGGCGTCGAAGTCTGGGACGTCGAGGGCAAGAAGTATTTGGATTTCGAATCGGGCCAGATGGCCATGGTCGCCGGGCACAGCCACCCGCTGGTTCTCGAGCGAATCAGGGAGCAAATCGAGCTGCTGATGCAAAACAGCATCAGGGTATTGAATGTACCGCGGATTCTGCTGGCAAAAAAGCTTGCTGAAATTGTTCCCGATCCGCTGGCCAAGTCTTTTTTTCTTTCCACGGGTTCCGAGTCTGTCGAAGCCGCCCTGCGGCTTGCCAAGAAATACACCGGCCGCTTTGAAGTTGTCGCCCTTTTAAGAGGCTACCATGGCAGGACTGCAGGCAGCCAGACTTATACCAGCATCAGCCGGGGTGCCCGCTCCGGTTATGGACCGCTTTTGCCGGGCGCCGCTTTCATTCCGGCCCCGTATTGCTACCGCTGTGCCTTTAACGAAACGCTGCCATGCAATCTTTCGTGCCTTGCGTACGCCGAGGACGTGATCGACCGAACCACTTCAGGCCAACCTGCGGCGATGCTCATCGAAATCATGCAGGGCGTCGGCGGAACCGTGGTGCCGCCGGCGGCATGGGTCAGGCGCCTGCGCCGGATCTGCAGTCAAAGAAAAATGCTGCTTGTCATCGATGAGTCGCTCACCGGAATGGGCCGCACCGGGAAATGGTTTGGATTCGAACACTATGATATCGTCCCGGATATCCTGACCACGTCTAAAGCGCTCGGTCGGGGCGTTCCGGTGGCCGCTGTGATTACAACCGATGAGATTGCCGCAAAAGCGGTCGCAAACGGTTTTGACCAGGGGGCCACCCATATGGGGGACTCCTTTCAATGTGCCGTCGCCCTGGCCAATATAGAAGTGATCGAACGCGAAAACCTGCTGGAGAACGGTGCTGTAATGGGGGCATTGTTGAAAAAGGGGCTTGAAGAACTGAAAGAGAAATTCGAAGCAGTTGGCGACGTCCGGGGCAAAGGTCTTTTCCTGGGTCTGGAGATAATAGAATCGCAAAAAAGCAGACGGCCCGATCCGGATCGTGCATTGAAGCTGGTAACCCAATGCGAGGATCAGGGTTTACTTTTAGGCGGCGGCATTCCTACCGGCGGATTGGGGACAAATACCATTCGCCTTTGTCCTCCGTTGGTCATCACCGAAGCCCAGGTCGCTGCCGCCCTGGACATTCTGGAGGTCGTATTGTCTGAAATTTAGAACTTTGGAATGTACCTTGGATTTTCGTATCGATGCCCTGGCGCTCGTTCAGGACTGCAGCTTTTCTGCCAAAACCGAGATGCTCTCGAAGATACCGGTTTTGGCATCGATCACCTCCTGCCATCTTTCCGGCCGCAATTCCAGGTTATAGGTCCCGGCGTAATTTCTCCCTTTCAGGCTGGAGACAAAATCGGTGAGGGGGATGGCTTTTTCAGTAAGGGGCCAATGGGTCTCCCCTTCCCGCGAAAGATCATGGATGTGGGTATGGATGACCTCGTTCAAGAACCTTTTAGGCGGCATCACATCGATGTACTTCTTGCTCGCGTTCCAGAAGGAGTGCCCGAAATCCCAGCAAAACCCCACCAATCCGGGTTCAGCTATCTCTGACAAGAGTCTGGTCAAAGAGTCATAGGTGATGCTTGGATCGGTGTAATTTTTATTCCTGTTTATCTCCAGGGCAATTCTAAGGGGCAGGTTTTGATCTCCGATCATGCGCGCAAGTCTTTTCACAAAATCGGCGTTGGTGTTTACCATCCGTGGCAGATCACCATCAAGCTCCCGGTAGCAGTGCAGCGTAATGACCGCAGAACGATTTCTATCCTTTATTTCTTGCGCGATCGGAGCGATGCTCGGCAGAACTTCTTCAAACCGTTGGCCGGAGCCATTCGGCGGCAGATAGCCGTGGATGGTGACATCCAATCCGGCGTCCAGGATTTGTTCGGCGGCGGCGGCGGCATTGTTACGGTCGGTGTCGGCCTTGATGGCACGAATTTCAATTGAAGCTACTCCGGCTGCTTTTAAGGCCTTTAGAAAAGTTGCTGGTGCTTTAAAATGATCCCGGTACAAAAATTCTTCCTCGATCCGGGGGTCTCCCGCCAGATAATTGATGGGAAGTGAAAGTCCGCAGCGCGTATTGATTTCTTCCATTTTTTTTCCCCCAAACCAGCGCCCTTCAACCGGCGCGCCGTGAGCACCCTATAAAAGCAGTTAGGTGGCTCGACAGCGGCGCTGCCTGATTGCGTTCCTTTCTTTCAGGAATTGATCCAGCTGCTGATCTTTGCGGTTAAAAAATACGTCATCGGCATCCAAGCCCATGGACTTCAAGAGCTCTGTAACTTTTTCGTTTTCGCCGATTTCATCCATGGTGTGCCCGTCCGAATTTTCGGCCAGAAGGGCACCCTTGGCCAGCGCCAGGTCGATCATGTCCCTGAGGCGGCCGACATCTGTTTTGTTCAACCGCAGGTTGGTGTTGTTGACCTCCAGGGCAAACCCGTATTCGACCGACAGTTCGACCAATGCTTCGTTCTCCAACGGGAAGGTGGCGATGCACGGATGGGTCAAAATGTCCAGAGGATAGCGTTTCAGATAGTTTTCAAGCGCCCGGGTATTGGATCGAGAAGACTTTTCCGCATGAAGTGCCGCGGCCATGGCATGAAATCCCGCGCTGACCAGATCGAAGCCACGGGCCAGGGCCAAGGGGAAATCGCTGCTGCCGTCAGCGTCCAGTATATTGGCTTCTATACCGGTGGTTATGCGGATGGCTTTGCCGTGGAAACTCTGTATTTTTCTTGGCAGCCGCCGTTTGTCGTTAATTACACTGAATTTTATTTCTTCGCCGGAAGCTTTGCCGTGATCGCAGATGTTGACGGATCGCATCCCTTTGCGGGCGGCGATTTCTACAATCTCCATAATTGTGTGCACACCGCACAGGGATCGGATTGAGTGGACATGCAGGTCATTTCGAATCATTGCAGGGCGCCTTATAGATGGATAGGTTTGCCTTTAATCGTTGGCCTTCTGAGATCAAAGTCATACCATTTGCATATTGTTTTGGTCGATGCTTTGCAACCTAATTCTTGACAAGTCTGGTGATATATTCCTATAGATATCGGGCCTGATCGAATTACCTAAACCTCATTATGATCGGTGCCAGTTTGGCACCTGTTTTTTATCGGCCGCCTGGCGTGCAAAGCGGCTAGCATTCGGATTCTGCGCCCCTCGGAGCGATTGTTTATATTGCGAACGATGCCCCGTTAACCAGCCCGGAGCAGGTCATCCTCAACCTTAATACAACTAATTACGATCTAAATCTTGTCAAGGCAATATGATCATGGCTCCCCTGATGGGAATGAATGGTCTCCGCCAAACCAACAGCCTTCCCGGCCACAAGGGATAACATCGAGAAAAGGAGAAGAATAATGACAAACAGACGTTCCAATCTAATCTTCGTGTTCATTTTCGCCCTTACCCTGATCGTTATGAATACCAGTGCGGACGCTCAAGAGAATTGGGAAGAGATCTACAAGGCTGCCAAGGCGGAAGGAAAGGTGGTCGTTTATTCGCTCTCGTCACGGATTTTTAAAGCCGTAAAAGCCTTCAAGGAGAAGTATCCCGGAATCGAAGTGGAAGCGTCCGATATGCGCGGCAACGATCAGATCGAAAAGCTCACCCGGGAGCAGGCGGCCGGCATACACAATGTGGATGTCATGTTTTTGGCCAACGGCCCCACCCTGGTCAACGAGCTTTTACCCCAGGGATTGATTAAAAATTACGTGCCCGAGACGCTGCTGGGCGGACAGAAGTCGGCCGACGTCATCCCTCAAAAATTCAGAGAGCCGCTCCTGGTTCACACCATTGAATCCAAGGTCGTGTTCTACAATTTCGAAACCTACGCGACGACCCCGGTGGACACCCTCTGGGATCTCACCCGGCCCGAGTGGCGCGGCAAGGTTCAAATGAAGGACCCGATGTTGACGGAAGAAAACATGAATCTTCTGATCACCATCGTTCAAAACGCCGACATTATGGCCAAGACCTACGAGCAGGAGTTCGGCAAACCGATCGAGTTGAGCTCCGGCGTCAAGAACGCCGGCTATGAGTTTATCAAACGACTGGTCGACAACAAGCTCGTGCTGACATCATCGGACGGCACGGCGGCCAAGGCGGTGGGCGCGCCCGGTCAGGCCAAGCCGCCGCTGACCCTCAGCGTGGCCTCTTCCAAGATGCGGGACAACAAACGCAAGGGATTGAAGCTGGCGATTGCCTGGGATCTGGCCCCCAGGGTCGGCATCAGCAAACGCAATTACATCGTCATGGCCAACAAGGCCCCCCATCCAAACGCCGCCAAGCTGATGATCCAGTGGATGCTGGGTGACCAAAACGGCGGCAAGGGCATGAAGCCCTGGTTCGTGCCGGGTCAGTGGCCGTCACGCGCCGATGTCAAGACCAAACTCGACATCACCCTCAACGATCTCAATCGCTACACCTGGTTCATAGACTACAAATTCGTCTACGACGAGGGACTGGCGGTAAGGGATTTCTGGATGGGGTTATAATCTTGACAGTTTCGTAAAAAGTCGGATAGGGGAGCGACCTTGCCCCTTTTCGGGAAAAGGGTTTCGACCCCGGCGGCGTTAATCCGCCCGAGGCGGACAAGCTGCTTGAGGAGCTTGCGACGCGTTCATTGGAATTTAGGCGCCGGGGTCGAAACCCCCGAGAAGGGGCGCCGGAGCGAGCCATTTTGACTTTTTACGGATACATCAATCATATAGCTTTGTCTTGGCAGCGGCGGGATTCGTAAATGCGAGTTCGATTTAAACGATGAAAGCGGTCAACCGGATTAGGAAATCGTTGCAGCGCCCCGAAAGGTTGTGGGGTGGCATCATCCTGATATTCCTGTTTGTCCTGGTGGTGGTGCCGGTAGTTTACATTATTACCAGCTCGCTGATGTTTGACACCTCCGGGCCCCGGATGGTCCGGGGCGCCAAAGCCGGTGAGTGGACTTTGTTCTACTGGCACCGCATCCTGATCAGTTCCATCTCTAAATCCGTATTTTACGAGCCCGCCCTGCACAGCCTGATCATATCCATCGGCATGACGGCCATCGCCCTGTCCATGGGCTCGCTGATGGCGTGGATCGTGGTACGGACGGATATCCCCTGGAAGCGGTTTTTTTCCGTCTCCCTCATCATCCCCTATATCGTGCCTTCCTGGACCGTGGCGCTGGCCTGGCTGATGGTGTTCAAGAGCCGGCAATTCGGCGGCACCCCCGGATTGTTGAGCTACCTGTTCGGAATCGAAATGCCGGAATGGGTCTCTTATGGCTACCTTCCGATTATCATCACCCTGAGCGTTCATTACATTCCCTACACCTTCATCCTCATGCGGGGAACCCTGGCCAACATCGATTCCCGGCTGGAAGAAAGCGCGGAGCTGTTGGGGGCCGGCCGGATGGAAGTGCTCCGCCGGATCACATTTCCCCTGGTGCTGCCGGCCTTGGGTTCCGCCTTTATTCTGACCTTCAGCAAGGGCCTGGGCGGTTTTGCGGCCCAGGCCTTTCTGGGACTGCCGATCCGGTTCTACACCTTGTCTACCCGGATCTATTCCGCGCTGAACAACCGGCTTTACGGTGAGGGCTATGTGCTTGCTTTTATTTTGATCCTGACCACGATAGCCATGGTCTGGGCCAACCAGGCCATCCTGGGAACGCGCAAAGGTTTCGTTACGGTCGAAGGCAAAGGCACCCGTAAAAAACCGGTAGAACTGCACCGCTGGCGCTGGCCGGTGACAGCGATGCTGCTATTGTTCGTGGTCTTGTTTGTCGTGGCACCGCTGGCGCTGCTGGGGTGGCAGACCCTGATGCGCTATGATGGGCAATACGGCCTGGAAAATCTTACCCTGCACTACTGGTTCGGCGGTTCCGATCCCGATCTGGCCGATGGCCAGCCGGGCATATTTAAAAACCCGGTTATCCTGAATGCGATTAAGAATTCGGTCATGCTGGCCGGATCGACAGCGCTGATCAGCGGCCTGATCGGCATCCTGATCGGATATGCGGTTATCAGAAACCGGGGGCGGCTGACCTCCCGGTTGCTGGAAAATCTTTCTTTCGGCCCGTACATGATCCCCGGCATTGCCTTTGGCGGCATCTTTTTAACCATGTTCGCGCGGCCCTGGGGTCCGATCCCGTCCCTGTACGGCACGTTTGCGCTGCTGGCGCTGGCCTGTATCGTCAAGTATCTGCCCTACTCCTCCAGCTCCGGGATAGCCGCCATGCACCAGATCGATGTTTCCCTTGAGGAAGCCGGGATCGTGCACGGGATTGGATGGGGGGAGCGCTTCGCCCGCATAGTCATGCCGCTGACCAAATTCGGCATCCTTTCCGCCATGCTGTTGACCTTTATCACCACGATGCGTGTCCTGGATGTGGTCGTCCTGCTGGTGACCCCCAAAACGACCCTGATGACCTCGATCATTTTTCGGTATCAGTCTCAGGATTTTACCCAGCACGCCTACGCGGTCATGCTGGTCATCGTTCTGATCATCCTGGCGGGCCACACTGTTTTGAATCGATTGGGAGGAAAGATTGAACTATAGTAGAAGCCATTTCAGAGTCCACTTCGGATGGACGTTGAGATGGCCTCTGGAAAGCTTTCGATATGAGTATCATCGAGTTGAAAAATCTGACCAAGACTTTTGGGTCCGAAAAAGCCGTTGATCGGATCAACCTGACCATCAACAATGGCGATTTTCTAACCCTGCTGGGCCCTTCGGGATGCGGCAAAACGACGACCCTGCGGTGTCTGTCCGGTCTCGAGGAACCCGATGGGGGCGAAATATATATCGATGGCAGATGCATCTTCTCCCATGAAGAGGGCATCAGCATCCCACCCGGAAGCCGCAATCTCGGACTGGTGTTCCAGAACTATGCCCTCTGGCCCCACATGACCGTGAATCAGAATATTGCCTTCGGTCTCAGAAAGGCCAACCTTGAAAAGCACGTCAAGGAGCAGCGCATAAGAGACGTTCTCTCCATGGTGAGTTTAGACGGCCTGGCCGACCGCTATCCCCATGAGCTCAGCGGCGGGCAGCAGCAGCGCGTGGCGGTGGCCCGCATGGTTATAACTCAGCCCAACATCCTGCTTTTTGACGAGCCTTTGTCCAATCTGGATGCCAAACTGCGGATGACGCTGAGAGCCGAGCTCAAGCGCATGCATATGACCCTGGATGCCACGACGGTCTATGTAACCCACGATCAGATCGAGGCGATGACACTCTCCACCCGGATTGCCATCATGAAGGCCGGTATTATTCAGCAGGTCGGCACGCCCCAGGAAATTTATCAGTTCCCCGCCAACCTTTTCGTGGCCGATTTCATGGGGAATCCCACCACAAACTTGTTCCATGCCACCGCCCAGAAAAAGGGCGCCGGCATCGAGCTGATCCTCGATCTCGCCCGCGAAGTCAACCTGTCGCTGCCGGAATCGGAGAATATCCATGACGGCCAGAAAGTGGTTGTCAATGTCCGGCCCGAAGATGTTGTCTTGCATGACCCCCAAACACCGTCGCAGCTGCAGTTAAAGGTCTACACCACGCTGCCCGCCGGATCCGAAGCCCTGACCTACCTGCGTACCGCCGATGAAAAATCGGAGTTCATTGTGAAAGGGCCCGAAGAAAAACACCGCGAACTGCACCCGGAGATGGCAGTGGGGGTGACCTTTAAAAAAGGCAATATCTATGATGCTGACGGCGGGGCGCTGCTGTATTCGTTTGAGACCGGCAACGCCCAAATGCATTAGAGCAGGGCAAAATCCGCCCTCAAACTCCGGCCCGATCAGTTAGGCGCTGCCGGGGCCAGCATCCGCGCCAGATCCTTTTGATCGAACCAGCGGCCGGCTGCCATGACGCCGATAATCCTGCGGGCATTGGCCACGTCTTGCAGGGGATTGCGCTGCACCAGAACCAGGTCCGCTCTTTTACCGGGCTCGATGGTGCCGAATTCATCCTTCCCTTTCATCCGCTCCACGATTTTGGAAGCAACGACGGTTCCCGCGGCCAGCGCCTCGTAAGGGGTAAAGCCGTTTTCAACCAGGATGCCGAGCTCGTCATGAATGGAAAATCCCGGCACGATGCCCATTCGGCCGGTACCGGCATCGGTGGACAGCAGCAAGGGGATGCCGATCGCCTTTAATTCCACCAGCAGCTTTTTGTCCAGCATGTACTTGAAGGGGGCGAACACCTCCCCGCCCTTAAACTGGATCTGGTGCTTCTCCCGGCCCCGGCGAAACCGCTCCAGGTAGCGGGCCGGCAGATAGCGGTTTTGCGGCCTTTTCAGAAACCGATCCGGGTCGAGGAGCTTCTGCAGGATGACATCGTCCACCACCAGGGTTGTGCAAAAGGGAATTGACCTGCCTTTGAGCTTGGTCACGGTTGCGGCGATGAGGGTATCAATGCGCCGTTCCCTGTCCTGCGGTTCGGACTCGAGATAGGGCTCGAGACGACTGAAGGCGGTCCGGATCGCATAAGACATCCACTCCCCTTCGCTTTCGAAATACCGTTGGCGGTCCAGTTCACCAAACTCCCAGAGCAACTCCTCGATATGGGCGATTTCATCCATGCCCGCGGCCAGCACACCATCCAGCCCTACCTGAAAGGGGATGTGGCCGGCGGTATATAAGTCGAGTTTTTTGGCCGTCGACATGATGGTTTGATACTCATGGCGGGTTACAAAGGAATAGATTTTGACAAAGTCAAACTGCTGGTATTTTTGTTTGATAACAATAAGTTCCGGGTCTGTCTCAAAATGACCGCGAAGCTGCGGCCCGCAGGTGAGAATACTGGGTCCGGCAAGATGCCCCGCCTTGATCTGTTGGCGCCATTTCAGGCCGTAGCGGCCGGTTTTTCCCCGCGGCCCGAAGCAGCGTATGGTTGTGACCCCGTTGGCCAGATAAAGCTCTAATGGTGAGACCGGCCAAACATCGCTAAGCCAGTCGTGGCGCAGATGCATGTGCATGTCGGCCAGACCCGGCATCAGGAAGGCATCCCGGCAGTCCACCACTCTGGCCTTTGATGGAATTGGCATGCGGCTGGAAGGACCGACGGCTGTAATCCTGCTTTTGTCGACGATCACGGTCTGGTCGGCGAGCACGCCGTCTATTGTCATCGGTATCAGGTTGGCATGAATAAATGCCGTAGGCTGATCGTTGGTCGCCAGGCCGCTGGCGGTCATCTGAACCCAGAGTGTCCCAAAGCCCAGAAAGGCAATCAGAAATCGCATACGACCTCCCCTGCTGGTGGTACGGTGATGTTTTAGAAAAAATCCCTTTTAAAGACAGCTTCCAATCGAGCACTATATTGGTCACGTTGTCAATTGGCAATCAATTGAGGGATCGGGGAGTTTTTTTTCTCCGGTCCGTCCGGCCGGGGTATGCGCATACCCCGGACGGACAACGCCTCAGACGGCACCGGGCTGCCAAATGTTAGCGCAGCCTATTGGGAAGAAACTCCCCGACGCTTCAACAAATTAAGGTTCGAAAACCTGAATCTACTGGAGTTTTCGATAGCTCTCGTTCTTTTTTGGATCCCGCCTCAATAACCGCTTAAGTCTCTCGTCTTTCTGGCCGATATAGGATTTATCGGTACCAGAGTCAACGGTATTCATTCATCGATACGGTGAATGCCTCCCTATCCGATACCGTAATGCCCAAGGATCTGGTCGACAAATTCAGTTCCGAATTCGGGTTGAATACTGTTATAAATCACTTGATTTGAGGTCCCTTAGAAAATGCAGGAACAGCGAAGACGGCTATCAGGCGTGAAACGATTTTTCCACCGCGTAGCCGCGTTCATCATTGCACATTTTCTGCGCCTGACCATTGCCAACAAGCTAATGCTGGGCTTCAGTTCCCTGCTGGCCCTGCTGGTGTTTATCTCTATTTATGCCCTTATCAACCTGGATCGATTAAACGCCATTAACAGCAGCATCCTGCAGACCGACCTGCCGGTCATCCGCGCTTCGGAAAAAATGATCGATGTTATTTTGTCCCAGGAACTTTATACCCGGCGCTATATGGTTTTCCGAACATCCGATGTGTTGGACATTCTTTCGTACAAACAGCAGGTGTTCAAAGAACTAATCAAGCGCATACAATCCGTCCCGGAAGACAGAAACTTTCCGGTGGTCAAAATAACTTTGATGCATAACCAGTACATCAGTCTCCTGCTTCAAGGCGCGGAATCCGCCAAAGCGCCGTCATCATCCATGTCCAAGGAGTATGAGGAAAAAATCAAGGCCCATCAGGAAAAATTTATTGCGCTCATCAAAGCCATGGCAGCGGATGCACAGCAGGATCAGAATGAGAAAACGGCTGTAACGGCCGACATCGGTGCAATTGCTTTCAAGGCTGCCAAGATGCTGTGCGCGTTGGGTTTGATCCTTTCTCTATCAGCCGCCATGCTGATCACGCGCAATATTTCCGGTGCAATAAAGAAACTGAAATTTGCAACTGAGAAGATCTCCAAAGGGGAGTTTAGCTATAAGCCGGACATTCGCAACACGGACGAATTGGGGGATCTCGCCGACGCCTTCGTCACCATGGCCGAACGGCTGAAGCATCTCGAGGAAATGAGCCTGGACACCAGCCCGCTGACGAGGCTGCCGGGTGGCACGACCATTGAAAACGTCATGAATCAACGCATTGAGGCCAAAGCGAAAATTGCATTCTGCCTGATGGACATTGACAATTTCAAGGCCTACAATGATCACTATGGCTACGCCAAAGGCAATGAAATCATTCAGGCCACCGCCAATATCATCAGCCAGGCCGTGAGCGACCATGGCAATGCAGACGACTTTATCGGCCATATCGGGGGCGACGATTTCGTGGTCATTACCGCACCTGACAATTACGGCGCTATTTGTGAAGCCATCGTGGAGGCTTTTGACAATTCGATCCCCGGCTTCTACGCCGCCAAGGACAGAAAACGCGGTCATATCACCGGAGAAAATCGCCAGGGCAAAAAGGTCAAGTTCCCGCTGGCCTCCATTTCCATCGCGGTGGTGACCAATGAGAAAAAGAAGACCCTCAATCATATTCAATTCGGTGAAGCGGCCGCCGAGGTGAAAGAGCAGGCCAAATCAAAGACCGGCAGCCTGTACCTCGTGGATCAAAGGTCAAATAAAAAAGGGGGCAAAAAAGATCGCAAGGTGGTCAGCATTAAGAAGGCCAAACCCAAGACTAGAAAGAAAAAGACCGCCAAAGCAACTCAGAAAAAAAAGACCGCAAAAGCAAAGGGCAAATAAATGGGCAGATTATCGATCATAGTGAAAACTGGGTTGGTGTGGGTAATTATTTACTCGTTTATCGGATGTGTTCAATCACCGCCGGCGGTGGATACGAAGGCGACCGTGGAATCTCAAAACCTGAAGATCGATCAGCTGACCAAAAAGCTCATTAAATCCAAGCAGGCCAATCTTAGTTTGAAACAAGCATATCGCGCTTTGAAAAAAGAGAACAAAAGGCTGAAGAGTCAAAAGACAGAGTTAATGAGAGCCAACCTTAAACTGAAAAAGTATAACCGGGAATTGGCCATGAAAATCGATATGCTCAAAGTTCTCGATCACCGTGTAGAAGAAAAGCGCAAAAACTACACCAGTGACTAAGCTTTCCCTCTAGGCTACCTGCCCGATCTTTCCGGGAAAAAAATCTCTTCAGCCAGACCCCGCGGGTTTTTAGGCTCCTTGTCAAGCAATTCTTGTACGTCCTGTGTCTTTTGATCGGCCTGCCGGTCTATCATTTTCGGCTCCGTACCCACGATGCGGGGTGTAATCAATACCACCAGTTCGGTTTTACCGATACCGATAGTAGTCCTGCCGAATAAAACCCCCACCACCGGGATATCACCGAAAAAGGGGACGATATCCCGCTGCTTGATCTTTGAATCCTGAATAAGACCGCCGATAAAAATGGTCTGCCCGTTTTTTGCCAGCAGCGAGGTCTTGACGGTGGTGGTTTTAACCACCGGGATTCCACCCTCTTCAATCCGGGCCGCATCGATGCTGGGCTGTACATCGAGCAGGATGGTCTCGTCATCGATAATATGCGGTGTGATGTCGAGAATCGTGCCGGTGTCAATGAACTGGATGGACTCAACGGCCAGCCCATTGGAGATCGTTGTGACTTTGTATCCCTGCTGACCGCCGACCTGAACCCGGGCCGACTGTTCGTGGACCGCCAACAGCCGGGGTGTGGAGAGCGTGTTGACGGTGGTCTTGTCCTGCAGGGCGTCGATGGCCAGGGAAAATTGATGGCTGGTCCCGGCCGCGGCAATCAGGTTGCCGAAAATACCGAATCCGGTCCCCGGATTCGGCGATACGGGCCCATCCGAGGGGATGACCGCCCGGCTGAAGGACGTTACCACCCTGGAATCATTAAACATTTTATCCCAATCCACGCCCATGGTCATGTCATCGGTCAGTTCGATCTCCAAAATCTTGGCCTCGATCAGCACCTGTTTGGGCATTGTATCCAGCTGGGCGACAACGCTGGCGATTTTGGCGATATTTTCAGGGTAATCCTCCACGACGATGGTTCGGGTCGGTTTATGGAGTTTGAGCATCCGAATACCCGGTATCGATCCCAATATATCCTCAATTTTGTCCACGTCGACATATTTTAATTTGAAAACCCGGGTCTGCAGCTTCTGCTTTTGAGGTTCGGGGTCCTGCCCCTCTGCCAATTTGGAGACATAGTATAGATCCCCGCGTTTGTAATAATAAAATCCACCCGCCAGGCATATGGCATTCAAGGCTTCATCCAGGGTGACATCATAAAGATGCACCGAAATCTGGCCTGAAACGGTCGGGGTGGTTACAATATTGATTTCCCGCTGCATCGCCAACGCCGAAAGCGCCTCCTGAATATCCACATTGACGAAGTTAAGGGTCATCAGCCGGCCGGCGGCTGCCTTGAAGGAATACTCGGCCTTTGTCCGCGTTGCCGCAGCCGGCGGCCGGCGCCGGGGCACCCGATCGGTCCCCTGGATCTTTGTACGGACAACGGCCGGATCGGTCTTTTCGCGGGAGGCAGGCGTTTCTGCGTATCCATCCCCAAAGGATACACCCCAGAAAATCAGGAGGCTCAAGGCGAATATGGTTTTCTTATTCATTTGGTTGCATCCCCAAAGCCAGTCGTCTGCGGCCCGCTGTCAGCAGTACCTCTTTTTTACCGATCCGCACCACCGTGTAACCGTGAATGCGGTCTCCCTTGCGCAGGTATTGATCGTTAATAATGGCGATGGACCTCTCGGCGTCGACGATGGTTCCCTTGAGCCTTAGCTTGGGGGGCGGAGGCGCTTTGGGCTTTTTGGGCACCATCTTGGGAACGGCTGCTTTTTTAAGAGTCCTTGGCGGCGTGAAAATATCCCGGGCAACCGGCTGAAATGGCTCTGGGGAAGATGTCTGGCGTTTCTGGACGGGGGTTCTAACCTCCAACTCGATCCTGCCGGCAGCGGATTCGGGTTCAGAATGAAGGTCGGCGGTGGACTTGGCCTGGGCATCTGTTTTTTTATGAAACAGCTGCAGATATGCCAGAATAATGAAAATCAGGGCCAGGACGATGACTACAACAATTTTTACTCGTTCGCCGGTATTGTCGGGCATAAAACGCGCCCCTTCGATCCCTAGAACATTTTTATCAAAACCCCAACTGAGTACAAAACCAATGGGGCACTATCCACGATGCCTTTTAGAATCCGCGCCCAAAATCAGCAAATTAGAGTTGTCGTCGTTTGCCACCGGCAGGCGGATTCTTCTTGAAATCCTGGATTGCGGTTAAAGTCGCTGAAAAACACTTGCCGTCAAATCGACGCGACATGCCTGCGCCTTTTTGGGTTTAGAAATTTGCATCTTTTCGATCACCACCCTGCGATGCATGGTCTCTAGATCGTTGACCACCCGGTATACGCTGGCAAAGGGACCTTCGAAGATCAGTCGAATCGGAATTCTGTTATAATGTTCGTTTGCCACGACAGGCTGAGGGCTGAGACTGATCAGATTGACGTCTCTTTCTTTTACCAGGAGATTTACATTTTTTAAGAATTCCCCGATCTTGGCCGACTCCGGAATTTGTTGATTGAGAAACTCCAGCTCCCGGCGGGCGGCATCCAAAACGGTCTTAGAGTGTTGAAGATTCGCTTGGGTGGAGTTCAGATCCTGTATTTTCTGGTCGAGCAGGGCCTTTTCGCGAGCGAGAAGGCGATGCTGGCTTAAAGTCCAATTTAACGTCCAATAACCGAGCACAATTGATCCGGCAACGATCGAGATGAAACAGACGCGGTCCAAGGTTTGTATTTTGAAAGCCATAATTGATCAGGCCGCCATCAGCTGGCACTCGATTTCAAATTCAATCACTTTTATGTGAGCACCGCCATTTTTCACCGTGTGGTCAAGCGGCGTTTCACGGGCATATTTTAACAGGACATTTTTAAACATCGGCTCACTCGAAAGCCTGATGATAAAGTTGCCCAACTCCTCATTGGAAAAAGAATATCCGTTCAGTTTCAGGTTGACCCTTTTGGCCTTGCCCCCACCGAAATCTGTCGCCAGGGTGCGCAGCCACGTGGCTTGATTCATTATTTCAGTCAGTTTGAACACGATCCGCCAACAAACCGGACTTCTCGCAATATCCATCAGGACAGCCTGCTGCTGGTCCAACTTCTCTATTTCCTCATGAATCCGTTGGGTTTCCCGAATTCTCAAACCGAGGTCGGTCTGGGTGTCCCTCAGACTCGCAACTGAGCTTTTTGGGGTTAACACGACGTGCTTCTCATACAAATAGAAGCCCAATATCAAACTGAACGAAATCATCAAGCACCCGGCCCAGAAAACAAGGTGGCGCTTGATCATCCTGCGTCTCTGGATGTCGGCAGGGACTAGATTGATATCTCTCAGGGCCATGTCACCTTCCTCATCGCCAGCCCCAGGGCCAACGCAAACTCAGCGCCCTCGGATGCCCCGGCAACAATTCCATCACTCCGGCCGATACCATCACGCAGCGGACTGACCAATCGGGTCGGGATCTGTAGTCTTTTTTCAATATATGCATCCAGGTTGCCGATAATATTCGACAGGCCGTAGAGGTAGATTGCGTCAAAGTTCGGATTCGAGATTTCGGACCTCACATAGGCGATGATTTTATGGCATTCGAGAATCAGTTCTTCGATATGCGGTGAAATAATTTGATAAAATACCTTCAGCACCCTTTCTTTTTCCGGGTTGTCGCCAAAATCCAGACTGCTATCAGATTGTTCTCGATCTTCGTGCCGCAGACCATATTGTTGCAGGAGAATCCACGCTTTATCATCATCGCCGATATGCTCGAAATTGGTATGAATTTGATCAACTATGCCTTGGATGCCCCAGGCAATATGTCGTTGAGCCAAAATTTCATCCCTGGTAACAATAGTGAGTTGGCTTTCCGAATGTCCTATATTGCCAATGAAAATTGGATTTAGAGAAGGATTGAACAACTGATGATGCAGGCGCAGCAACGCGGAAACACTGAACTCCATTACCTCGGCCTGCAAACCGGCCTCTTTCAGCATGGTGATATACTGCTCGGTGTCTTCCCGGTGACTGGCAACAATCGTGGCTGCATATTTATCCGGCCCATCGGCAGATAGTTGGGAGATCGACGGATAATCGATCACGGCCGCATCTGCGGGAAACGGCAAATATTTTTCTGATTCGTGCACGATCAGTGTTTCAAGATCCTCTCCGGCGCCGACCTGAAACCGGATCGGGAAAGTAAAATTCTTCTGGGAAGGCAGGTGGATGTCTGCTTTTTTGCCGCGAAAACCATTGTGTCGCGCCACCTCCCTGAACAGATGCACCATGACATTGCTGGAGTTGTCGGGATCATCAAATTCCCCGTTCAGCCTTGTCTGCCACAAACCGCTGACAACCATTCCCTCGCGGGTGTTTTTGAATTGAGCCGCGTAAATATGGTGCTGACCGATATCGATGCCGATTGGATATGTGGATTTCAGCGTTATCATGAGATTATTTCAATCCGCCTAACTGATCAAAGACAACCGGGTGGCGCCCCCGGGCCGTTTTTGGCCAACGCGGTCCCGAGTGCCGAAATGTTCGATTTCAGCGTTTGGACCGGGGCTGGAGCAACCAGTCTGAAATGAAGCAAAACCCAACGCTCAGCCGCTAAATATGCCAATTAATTGACAAGATTCGACAATTATCTGCCATAGACCTGCCTCACCGCGCAGAAACTCAGCGGGCCCGGTCCTCCCGGCGACGGTATTCACAAATTTCAGCTGAGCGGAGCGCTCTGCGCTCTGACAACCGGCCATTTTGAGATTCGACTGCCCGTCTTTTGCGCAAGGTCTGATAACTGTGGGCAGGGATCGGCCTAAATGTAGAGATGCAAGCCTTATGCCATGTCAGCCGAGTGAACATCGAGGCGGACCACCTCGTTTTTGGGGTGCTTGACAGAAAACAACTGGAAGGTTATCGCGGGCCGGAATCGATTAAAACGCAAGGAGATCGGCTCAAGTCACCTGATGTGAAGAATTAAAATTGCGGGAGTCCGATAGGCCTCGGGGGACTTGTTCTAAAATACGCGCTTTCAGGTCCTGGAACCTGTCGATTTTTTTAAAGCGCGTCATGGGCGCCGTCATTGGCCATCAGGACGCCATTTTTGGGGTAAAACTTCCAGCCTTCGCTCCCGCCCGATGTCCTGGCCGAAATGTCATTTGTACTTGTGTCGCACACCACGGCATTGGAGTTGTTATAGGGATTGGTAGGCAGAGTTACGGATTTCAGGTAAGGGCCGTAGATGTGGGTGGCGTCTTTGGCAACCGCGACTTTGCCGTTTACATCGGTATAGCGGGTGAGTTGCTGCAAAAACGCCGTTGCGGCCGCTGTGGCATCGCTGGTGGCCGCCCCGGTGATGTCATTTTGGCCCGGGTAGATGTTTTTGTGCTCGTAATAGTAAAGCTCGATGGCGTTGCGCATGGCGCCCAAATTGGCTTGCATCGAGTTTAACCTGGCATCCTCGGTGGAAACGCTGATCTGGGGTACGATCAGCATCGCCAGAATACCTAACAAAATGACGACAATGAGCATCTCGATGAGGGTGAAACCGGCCTGCTCTTCGAGCTTTCGGTGTAACATTGAACTCTCCTCCTGCAGCCTGCAAATCCGGCATTATTTTATTTTCGTTATTTACTATTTCGGTAAAATCGTAAAAATCTTTAAAAATTTTTTTTAAATTGATTGTCGCATCTGCGGCAGCTTGAGTACAGGTACGATCCCCGGCCCGGCCGTCGCTATGCCAGCGGCTGTCGTTTCTCATTTGAGCCCGGAAACCCAAGAAAATTGAGGCCCGGGTTTTCAGCGCCTGTCGTCAAGTCCCCGGAGCCGCCGGTGAACGGCTGCTCCTTGGCATGGGTATTGCTTTAACATCATCAGAAAATTGAGGATTTCTCCGGAGCACAATTCAGACGTCGATTGGTGAGTTCGTCAGCCGGTCGCGATACCTATGGATCGCCGGCCGGCTGAACCGCCCCCGGGACGGCGGGAGTACTGCTGGTTTACAGCCTAACCAACGGATTCCCCCGCCGGGTTTTTTTTCGCCGCGGTCAGGAAGCCTAATCCTTGCCCTTCGGCGAATACAAGCACATTCTAAAAACATGAGCCCAACCAACAACTCCGGTTACACCCTGGTCGAGGTGCTTCTGGCAACCGTTATAGCCGGTATAATCATGCTCGGCCTGCAGCAGATCCTGGGCACCGCCCTTTCCGGCTATGCTGCCGCCGGCAGCAAACATGATCTTCTCGCCCGGGCCCGATTTGCCGTGGACCGAATTGTAATGTTTGTGCAGGAATCACATACCGTGACAAACCCCGCATCCGGAAACGCCAAGGAAATGATCCGGGGCGACGAGCGTTGGCTCGATACCTTTGACAACACCACCCATGACTATGACATCGACGGCGATGGAGTTAAGGATGCCGACAATGATGCAGACGGCTTAGTCAATGAGGGGCCCGCTGAAGAAGATCCCGTCGAAGATATCACCTTTTATCTTGACAAAACGGACTCAAATAACTGGAAACTCATGGAGACCGTGCCCGATTACAGCACAGCGGCCCTCGATGACTACCGACCCGGCCGGCTCCTGTGTGAACATGTCACCCGCTTCGAGTCCCGCCGGGTCGACAACCGCATCGAAATCAACCTGGCCTTAAACGACGGTGCCAGTGCGGTGAGTTTGAAAACCCGGATCGCGGCCGGAAGGTGGCCGGAGGCCATCCCCAGGGAGTCATTCCCCCAGCACTATTTCTATATAGCCGACACGAAAAACAACCGCATTCGCAAAGTAGACGCGTATACCGGAATCATTACGACGGTCACAGGTACGGGCAAGGGAGCCTACTCAGGAGACGGCGGGCCGGCTGCAATAGCGGAAATAAAAAATCCCGGCGGCCTGTCCGTGGACGGCTCCGGCAATTTGTATATTGCCGACACAAAAAATCACCGCGTCCGCAAAGTGGACGGCGCCACGGGAATTATCACCACCGTGGCCGGCAGCGGGAATAACGGCTATTCCGGGGACGGGGGGCCGGCGACCAGTGCCGAGATCAACAAGCCGAGGGGGATCTTTGTGGATGGATCCGCCAATATTTACATTGCCGACACGGATAATCACCGCATTCGCAGAGTGGACGGGGTAACGGGTATCATCACCACCGTGGCCGGTACCGGAAACAGCGGCTATTCCGGGGATGGAGGGCCGGCCGCCAATGCCGAATTCGACAAGCCGGGCGGCGTCTTCGTGGATAGCTCCGATAATATTTACATCGCCGACACGGAAAACCATTGCGTTCGAATGGTGGATGGATCGACCCGACACATCGCGACCGTTGCGGGCACCGGCTCTGGCGGGTACTCGGGTGATGGTGGAGCTGCCACGAACGCCCAACTCGACAAGCCCGCCGGTGTCAGCACTGATACTGCCGGCAACATCTACCTTGCGGACACCGAGAACCACCGGGTTAGAAGGGTGGACGCTTCTACCAGAATCATTTCGACGGTAGCCGGCACGGGCAGCGGCGGCTACTCCGGTGATGGTCAGGAGGCCACCAACGCGCAACTCGACAAACCCAGCGGCGTCGCGGTGGATGCCGCCGGGAACCTTTATATTTCAGATGCGGAAAACCATGTGGTTCGCCGGGTGGATTCGGCATCAGGGATCATCGTGACGGTTACGGGCAACGGGAACGATGGAATTGCGGGCGACGGCTGGGTAGCCACCCAGGCGGAATTAAATCAACCACTGTCCGTATATGTTAGCAGCAAATAACCTAACCTGAAGCAGCTGAGAAATATCGTCTTGCTTCGTCGGATTCGCTACCACAACCGCCTATATCAACCTTCGATGTTGAAGACTTGGTTTAAATATCGCGGCAAAATGGTGCGGCTGCCAAATCATGAATAACAAAGGCTACATCCTCATTGCAATGATGTCTATGATGCTCCTGATGGCAGTGACCACCGTCGGCCTGAACCGGCAGGTGGGGATGCAGGCCAGGATGGCAGCCAACCAGGTCCGCAGCATCCAGATCCGTTTCGGGCAGCTGGCTGCAATCGAACATGCCCGCTGGAAAATTCTCCAGGATTCCGCCTGGCGAGACCCTGAAGGCGGAACATATGTCTTTGAGGGGGTGACCTACAATCGTATCGTCAAGAACTGTACCATCCCGGGTTACAGCGATGCCGTCACCGTTACAGTAACGGCCCATGGCGGCCTGAACCCCATGACGGTGCATTTCAGGTGGCAGTTGGTGGCCAGGTCGAAGACCTTCACAACGCTCTATATCGCCGACAAATCGAATAACCGGATCAGAATGGTGGCCGGCGAAACCGCAATGATCACCACCGTGGCCGGTACCGGCATCGAAGGGTACAGCGGCGACGGCCAACCGGCCACCAGCGCTGATATCGGGAAACCGGAAGGGCTTTTTGTGGATCTGTCCGGCAACTTGTACATCGCCGACACGGACAACCATCGCATCCGCAAAGTGACAGCCGACACGGGTATCATCAAAACCGTCGCCGGCAATGGCACCGATGGATATTCCGGTGATGGCGGATCGGCCACCGCTGCGGCGATCAAAAAGCCGCGGGGCGTTTTCGTGGACGGGTACAACAATATTTATATTGCCGACACGGACAACCACCGCATACGCAAAGTGGCTGCAGGCACGGGTATCATCACCACCGTTGCAGGCAATGGCACCGGCGCTTATTCCGGCGACGGCGGACCGGCCACAATTGCCGCGATCAAAAAACCACGCGGTGTTTATGTGGACGCCCACGGCAATATTTATATTGCCGATACGGACAACAGCTGCATCCGGAGGGTTGACGCATCGACCGGAATCATTGCCACGGTGGCCGGCACCGGCATCGCAGGCTATGACGGAGATAACCAAACGGCCATCGGGGCCCAGCTCGATCGGCCCCACGGCCTGGTCACGGATTCCTCGAACAATATCTATTTGACCGACTCCTGGAACAATCGCATCAGAAAGGTCGACGGCACCTCCGGAATCATCACCCTGGTGGCCGGCAAGGGACAGAGAGATTTCCATGGGGACGGCCTTTGGGCCACCAAAGCCAAACTCAATCACCCCAGAAGCATAACGATGAATATTTTGGCGGACCTGTACATTGCCGACACGGACAATCACTGCATCCGCAAAATCGAAGGGGCCACCGAAATAATCACCACCGTGGCCGGTACCGCCGAGAACCGTGGATACGCCGGGGACGGCGGGCCTGCCGTCGACGCCCAACTCGACAAGCCTCACAGCGTATTCGCACGGACGACATACCAGTCTTCGCCCCCATCTTGGGGATTTACAGCCGTACCGGGACTTTAAACATCAATACGCTGCCTTGAGGGTCTTGAACACCACCGAGCCAACCGTCACTTTGATTTCCAGCAATCCCCCCCCGACACCGCCGCTGACATCCGCAATGGCGATGATCGGTGTATGGATTTGCCCATTGAATACAAAAGCTTCCCGGTCCGCTTCGGTTTTAGAGCCGAACAGGGCAATGAGATCGACAGGATCGCCCAGGCTGTTGCTCAGCGTCGCGAAGTCCAGAGCCGCCGCCTTATTCAGGGTACCACGGGCCTGATTAGTGAAAACCACCGTTTCCTCTTGGTCTGCCAGCAAAGACAGGCCCGGCGCGAATGCGCCCAACATAGGGACGATGGCAACGGCAAGGATAACCAGCGCCACCAGGATCTCGAACAGGGTCACACCCGCGCTGTTCCCAATGATGTGCCCACTGGGCAAGGAAGAGCGGATCGAACGCGCGGTCGATGTTTGCAGGTCATACAGATGTTGTTCGATTTTTTTCATGGCAGCTGAAATCCCCGTCCTTTGGATCAGGTCAGAGACACCCGTCTCTGTCCTAGCCCAATCTGCTGATAGTTTCAGGTGTCAGTGAAAAGCGAATCTTGAAACTTGAACCCCTATCAAGATAAATTTGACTACCAGCACCGATGAATGGTTGTCCGTTTGAGGAGCGGACACGATCTAACGGATCTAATTCCTTTGCTGAAACCTGCAACCCGACACCGGCAGCCTGGCCAAACCACGACGGGTATTTACACTATGCGCCTCTTTGAGATGATCCAAAGCCAGCCTTTTTAGGATTGGATATCTACCGAATGGTGATGCGACCCGTGGCCCCTTCCACGGTTATGGTTTTCTGGTTGCCGGCATAGTTCAGGACATAGGTGTTGGCCGACGCTGCCGGGTCCGAGCAGTGTCCGTCCGGGTAGAACTGGATTACCCCCTGGCTGCCGCCCCCGGGAACGGCGACGATATCGACTCCATCGTACTGTCTTTGGGGCGTGACGACGCCTGCCAGAGTTGCCTGAACGTTGTTAAAATCAATGATATAGGGCGTTTTATCGACCGGATTGAACACACGGCCGTAGTTGTAGACCGGCGGAGCAGCGTCCAGGTGAATGCGGCTGTCACCGACGTACTGAATGTCGCGGACCGAAAATTGGTTGGCCCGGGGATCGGAATAGTCGTGTCTGAAAGCCTCTACATCAAAGGGTTTGCGGTAGCGCACCGCCAGGCTTTTGGCGTATTCGAGGGCCATAACCAGCTCCGTGGCGGCCCCGTTTAATTTGGCCTCCGAAACAACGGCCGCAAATCGTGGCATAGTAGTCATGGCCAAGATTCCAATAATCAACACCACCAGGAGGGTATCAAGCAGGGTAATACCGATAGCGGTGCCGGGCCGATTTGAACCAAAAATATTTTCGAGTCTGCTCATGCTGTTTTGTTGCGATCGCCGCAAAGACCGACGACCGGGAAGCCTTATGCGGTTTATTGCAGCGCCTGGGACAGCCTGAATATCGGCAGGATTACCGACGAAACAATCACCCCAATAATCGTTCCCATCACAATCAATGCCGCCGGCTCGATCATGGCCGCGATAGCTTTAAGCTGCCGATCCACTTCAGTGTCGTAGAACCTTGCCAGGCGCAGCATAACCTTCGCCAGGTCTCCGATCTCTTCTCCGGTTGCGATCATTTGCTTTACGGATTCGAGGATAAACGGATTAACTGAAAAAGGCTGGGCGAATTTTCCGCCCTGGCGAACATGTTCCTGAATCTGCTGGATAAAGCGTCTGAAATAGCGATTGCCGACAGTTTCGCGGGTCACTTCCAAAGCCTGCAGGATAGGGACCTGGCTTTCCATCAGGTGCCCGAGTGTCCGCAGCAGGCTGCAGGTATTGATCTTGTTGGACAGGCCGGAAATCAGCGGCATCTTTATGAAAACCCAGTCTTTCAGGGCTGTCCAATACTCGCTATGTTTGAATAATATCAGTCCGATACAGCTGGCGATGAATCCCAAAAGATAAACCCACCAGTATTGCTGCAGAGATCCGCTCAGAACCATCAATGATCGGGTGGTAAGGGGCAGAAGATTCTCTTTGCCCGCAAAAAAGACCGTAAATTTCGGCAGGACGCCGACCATTACGAATACGACCACCAAACATCCGAGCAGGCATAGCAGCATCGGGTAGGTCAACGCCGATCTAATCTGCACGCCAAGGGCCTGGCGTTTTTCCTGCATCTCGACACTGCGGTCAAGCGTCTGGGCCAGAAAACCACCCGCCTCACCGGCTTTCACCAGACTGACAAAGGTACTGTCGAACACGTCGGGATGGTGTCTTAAAGCATCCGAGAGCTGGCGGCCCTCCACGATGTCGTCCAGAATCGCCTTTATCACCTTTTTGAAATCCGGATTCGTCGTTTGGCTCAGGGTGGCCTCCAGTGCGTTTTTCAGCGGTGTCCCGATTTCCAGCATCAGAGAAATCTGGGAAGTAAAAAAAATGACTTCCGCGGTTTTGATCGGTTTGCTGAATACGGCGGACAGCTTCAGCTGGCGTTGGAAAACCGTCCGGCGCCTGTCGTTCAAGGCGGCTGCGTTCATACGCGTGCGTTTGTGATCTACCGTAATCGCCATGGTGCTTTTACTCTAGACTTTAAATGAGCGCAGAACAGTCATCTAGATGTTATTGGTTATTTGCCAATCGTTATTGGAAAAGGCCTTTCGCCTCGCTTTTTATTACAATCATCGATGCCAAATATTGACAGTTCTCTTTCCTTTCGAGCCATGAGCGCATAACGAACAACTGATAACTCTCGATAAATCCTAGCCCAATTGGGATTACCGTTTGGGTTCGCAACAACACGCTAGGTTTCTATGGAGGTAGCCCGTGTGGCCTCTTCTATGGTGGTGACTCCGGCCAGAACTTTATCAAATCCCAACGCTTTCAATGTGTGATGTCCCTGCTTGTTGAGATATTGGTGCAGGGTGTCGATGGTCGGATTGTTCAGGATCAGGGATTTTAGGCCATCGTCGAATCCCAAAAGCTCATACAACCCTATCCGCCCCCTGAACCCGGAGTCGTAGCACGCGGAACATCCCCTGCCTCTGGAGAGCTGTAATTTTTTGTTTTCATCGATATCCAGTGCTTTTAGCACCCCTTGAGGGGCATAATATACGGTTCGGCAGTCCGAACATATTTTACGCACCAGGCGCTGCCCCAGGGAGGCCAGCAGTGAAGATGAAATCAGATAGGGGGCAATACCCATCTCGAGAAAGCGCGTGACAGAACTGGGGGCGTCGTTGGTGTGAAGTGTCGATAAAACTAAATGCCCGGTCAGCGAAGCCTGAATGGCGGTCTCGGCCGTTTCCCGTTCGCGGATTTCGCCCACCAGGATGATGTCCGGATCCTGCCTGAGGGTATGTTTTAGGATTTTGGCAAACGAAAGGCCGATGGACTCTTTGACCTGGATTTGGTTGATGTTGTCCAACTGATATTCGACCGGATCTTCGATCGTGACAAAATTTTTCTCCTTGCTGTTGAGCATGGTCAGCGCCGAATACAGGGTCGTGGTCTTACCGCTTCCGGTTGGGCCGCAGACCGGGACGAGACCGTAAGGCATCCTGAGCAGCCTCTTGAAACGATCCAGTACTTCTTCATCAAATCCCAACTTGTTGATGTCCAGGATTGCCCGGCTTTTATCGAGCACTCTCAGCACCACTTTCTCCCCGTAGACGCCGGGCATTGAAGAGAGCCGCAGATCCACCAGGCGTCCGTCCACATTTACCTGGATGCGCCCGTCCTGGGGGATGCGCCGTTCAGAGATATCGAGATCGGCCATGACTTTGAGTCTCGAGACCACGGCGGGGTGCATTTCCTGTTTGGGTGCCAGCAGTTCGTACAAGATGCCGTCGACGCGGACTCGTACCCGGAATTTTCCCCGTTGGGGTTCGATGTGGATATCACTGGCCCCGTCCCGAATAGCCCTCAACAGGATCATGTTGGTCAAGTTTACGACCGGACTGCCCTCGGCCATTTCAGCCAGCTCGCTGATTTCCTCCTCCGAGGTTGTCTGAACTACTTCGATGGCGGAATCATCGATACTGCTCATGACCTCATCGATGCCGACATCCTGCCGGTAGCATTCATGAATGGCATCGTTAATATCATCTGTGCGGCAAATTACCGGTTGAACGTGAAGCTGGGTTAATTTGGAAACTTCATCGAGCACGAATATGGCGCTGGGATCGGCTGTGGCGAGGGTTAGTACGTTATTCACGCGGAACATCGGGATGACCTGAAACAAAAGCGCCTTGTCTTTGGGCAGGATGTGGACGATCCTGGGATCAACCAGGCCCTTGCGCAGCCACAGGTGGGGGATTCCGAGCTGCTCCCCTAATATCGCCGTGAGTTCCTCCTGGTTCAGGATGCCTTCTTCTATGAGAAGCTGTCCAATCGGTTTGGAAGAATTTTTCTGATCCCGTAATATATCGGTGAGCTGCTCGGGTGATATGCGCCCCTGGTTGACGAGTATTTCTCCGACACGCCGCTTCCGGGAAACAAAATCACGCTTCATGAGGCACCTTTGACGGCCCGATGAATATCTTCATAAATATTCAAGACACCGATGAGCCGGGTTGCCACCAGTATATCTCGGCAGACGGTGTTGAGAGCGGCTATTTTCAAGCGGCCCCCGCGGTTTCTGAGTTCTTCATGAAATCGAAGCAGGAGTTCCAGGGCCTCACTGTCCAGAAAAGCCACCGCCTTGCAGTTCAATATGATCTCGGTTTTATTCTGCCTGATGTTGTCGTTGAACATGGTTTCGAGTTCTTGACAATTCTGATAGGTCAGCGAGTCCTTGGGCGCCAGGATGGTTCTGGTAGCGGTTTTAGCGCTGCTGATGGTCGATGTCACCTCGGAAATTTTATCTTTCACGGCTGTCCACCCAATTTTGGCATGCGTGCGGCATTTCGGGGATGTCAAATATGTGACACGCCCGCTGTGTCTGCCAGAGCGTACACGGTTTCGAATCCGGCGGTTGTTAAGCGACGTTCCGGTGTTAAAGCGCGTTCCGGTTTGATAAACGGCATGAATATGCCGCCAAGATATTAAGCAAAAGTTGTGCCAGATAACGACAAGGGGTGGGGAGGATCTTTTCAGACTGTCAGGTTCGGCATGTTGCCGGGGTGCAGGCTTGGCTCCTCTTTGAGGGCCTGTTTGAACACCTCAATCAAATCGGAATCCAGCTGTGATCCGGCAACTTTTTCGATGATTTCAAGCGCTTCCTCGACAGGTTTACCTTTACGGTAGGCCCTGTCGGTCGTTATGGCGTCAAAAGTGTCGACGATGGCGATGATCCGCGCGGCCAGCGGTATCTCTTTGCCCTTTAACCCGAGCGGGTAGCCGCTTCCATCGAAGCGTTCATGGTGGTGAAGGATTCCGGGCAGAGCCCTTGACAATTGTTCGAGAGGGGCCAGAATATGGTAGCCCTTTTCCGGATGCGCCTGGAGAATGCGGTACTCGTCATCAGTCAAGGATTCCGTCTTGTTCAGGATGGCTTCAGGAATGCCGATCTTGCCGACATCATGCAGAACCGACGCCCAGTTCAAGTCCTTTTTATGAGTCTCACTCAAATGGAGTCGGGCTGCCACAGCCTTGACATAGCGGCTGACCCGCTCGGAGTGGCCCCGCGTGTACCTGTCTTTGGCCTCGATGGCTTCTACAAAGGACTTGACCACGTTTATAACGAGGCTTTCGAGGTCGGCATACATGTCGGTATTGGCCAAAACAAGGGCGAGCTGCTCGGCGATCGAACTCATGAGCTTTAGTTCGCTGCGACGGAATATCTCCTTTAAATCAAACGAAATCAGTCCCAACCACCCATAAAATGTGCCGTTATACTGCATCTTGACCGCCAGAAAACGAAATGCTTCAGGATGCAGTCTCGCGTAGTCCGGTTCTGTCCTGGAATCAGGGACCAAAAATAATTTTCCGCAGCAGAAGCCTGCTGTCGGGGGATCGCCTCGATGAGGCTATCTACAAATTTTTCCGTATGGCTGATTTTGTCACCGACCCCCTTTTTATCGAGGAGCATATCAAATTCGGGGCGCTCCGGCAGCCGGGCAAAGGCCATATCCGTGCGCATTGCCCCCAGAATCTGGACAGCCAGGTCCTTTAGCATGGCACTCGAAAACCGCAATGTCTTTATGGCGGTTCCTAAATTGGAATACAGGTATATGTCCTCCAGTTTCTGGGTCAGTTCTTCGGTAATCTCCTCTGATTCCTGCTCATAGGCCCACCTGTCTTGCATGAGTCCGACCAGGCTTTCGAGAAAGGCCTCCATTTGATGCGCCTGGCGGCTGCCGATACCATCGCTGCCTTGGGGTCCGGAACCCGGGTCGATTCGGACGCCATGAGCGAGCAGCGCACCCAAGACCTTCATCCCATTTTTAATCGGCATACCGTACAATTCATAGTTTGCTAGAGCAGATGCGGATTGAAATCTCGCAGTACGCGCGACGCTGACCGACAGTTCGACCAGGTGCCGGGAAATGTCTGGATCCGGCGTTCTGGTTGAGGCGGCAAAAATATTCCCGCCCGCATCCCGAATCTCATAGCGCCACCTGGTGATCTGGGAGAGATTTGATAAAAATTCTGTAAATGGGCCGAGGTTCATCAACGGGCGTCGTCCCCAAAATACTGATCGATACACTCAACCAACTTGTTGGACGAAGCCGCTACGCGGCAGAAAAAAAATTAAAATAGTGTATACTCCTTTATCTGTCCAATTTCGGGCACACGTAAAAAGGGAGTATACCATGGACCCTACAGAACAAAAACGATTT
>Ga0209671_1000054_pt1 | contig 46051 bp, 36 predicted proteins | sample WorMetHERISLAND2_2_FD_187401 | JGI IMG/M metagenome (GOLD analysis project Ga0209671, IMG submission 187401) | Marine gutless worms symbiont microbial communities from Max Planck institute for Marine Microbiology, Germany - Olavius geniculatus... | ecosystem: Host-associated > Annelida >...
CATAGCGTTGGCCCAAAGCGCAGTTAATTTAGGCCACAACGCTGACAAATACATCAGACTGTGCCGGTTTAGATAATTTTTCAAAGAACTGGCGATCAAATCGACTCATTTGGATCGTAAATCTAAAATATAAAACCCTGGTGGCTGCGGGACAAACTGTGAACCCCGCCCCTACTTGGATTAGGTGAGCTTGCCATTAGCAAAAAATCCACCTCGTGTTTTCTTGAATCGTAGATTCAGAAATCGAGACAATCCGAAATCTAAAATCCACAATCTCAAATCAAAAATCCAAAATCCATCACCCTCCGAGATAGGCCTTTTTCACCTCCGGATTTTCAAGCAGTTCATCGGAGGGCCCTTCCAGCACCAGATTGCCGTTTTCGAGCACGTAGCCGCGTTGGGCGAATTGCAGCGCCAATCTGGCATTCTGCTCCACCAGCAAGATGGTGGTGCCCTCCTGATTGATTTCTTTTAGCGCCTCGAACATGCTCATCATCAACAGGGGAGCGAGTCCCATGGAGGGTTCGTCGAGCAGCATGACTTTGCGCCCGCTCATATAGGCCCGGCCCACCGCCAGCATTTGCTGCTCGCCGCCGGAGAGCGTGCCGGATTTTTGGTTATGGCGTTCCTCCAGGCGGGGGAATATGGAAAACACCCGTTTGACATCCTGCTGAATTTGGTCGGTGTCCCTTCTGGCGAAGGTGGCCAGTTTGAGGTTCTCGGTCACCGTCAGGTTTTCAAACAGCCGTCGGCCTTCCGGCACATGGGATATCCCCAGCTTGCTGACGACTTTGTCGGCGGCAAATTCCAGCAGGTCATGGCCCTGAAACGTCATTCTCGTGCCGGCGTCAACCGCTACCATCCGGGAAATTGCTTTCAGGGTGGTGCTTTTGCCGGCGCCGTTGGCCCCGATAATGCAGACAATTTCGCCCTCTTCAATCTGAAAATTTAGCCCGTGCAACGCTTTGATATTGCCGTAGGACACTTTCAAATCCTCAACTGCTAAAAACATTATGCCACCGCCTCCTTGCCCAAATAGGCATCGATCACTTTGGGATTATTCTGGATTTCATCGGGAGTCCCTTCGGCGATCACCTCGCCGAAAACAATGGTCTGGATGCGCTCGCAAAGCTCCATAACCACTTTCATGCGGTGCTCGATCAAAAATATGGCCAACCCCAGTTCAGCGTGAACCTGTCGGACGATATCCATCATCTGGACCAGTTCTTCGGGATTCATACCGGCTGTGGGTTCATCCAGAAAGAGGACCTTGGGCTCCATGGCCAGGGCCCGCGCCATTTCCACCCTGCGCTGGGCACCATAGGGCAGATTGGTCACGATTTGATCGGCAAACTGGTCGACACCCATCATTTTCAGCAGGTAATAGGCTTTTTCTTCGCTCTGCGCTTCTTCGCGGTGGCGTTTGGCCGTCCCGAAGAAAGCCCCCACCAGCCCGTAGGTAAGCTTGGAATAGCGGGCCATTTTGACGTGCTCCAAAACGGTCATGTGGCGCCACAGCAACATGTTCTGAAAGGTCCGGCCGATTCCCAGCGAGGCGATCTCGTGGGGGGAGCGGCCGTTTAATCTGGTGCCTGCCAGGGATACCCTGCCCTCGGTCGGCTGGTAGATGCCGGTGATAAGGTTGAAAATCGTGGTCTTACCGGCGCCGTTGGGCCCGATCAAACCTCGGATTTGCCCGGGATCGATCTGCAGGTCATAATTGTAGACGGCTCGCAGGCCGCCAAAATAGTGCGTCATTTTATCGATTTGAAGCAATGGCATGCCAAATCTCCTCGATTTGGAGTTATCCGCTATTGTTTAATCGTTATTCGGGCTAAATAGCAGGTAAGTCTTATGATCCCACCATCAGTGAATTATAAAAATCGACGATATTCCTTTGAAACCATTAACTATTAACAAATAACCAATAACAATCAGCAATTTTAGCAAGCGCATTGCGCTCACTAAAATTACTGATTTTTCGGTTGGACCAACGCTTTGACATCGAGCTCCTTAAAAGCGACCAATCCGGTGGGCCGGAAAATCATCACCAATATGAGCAGCAGCGGGATAATGATCCACTTATAGAGTTCCAGCGGCCGCAGGGCTTCACCCAGCAGACTGATCCCGCAGGCACCCACGATCGAGCCATAGATTGAATTCAAGCCGCCAAAATAGACCATGGCCAACACTTCGGCCAGTTTCTGCAGACCGAAGGTCCCGGGATTGACGTAGCGCAGCACGTGGGCGAAAAGACCGCCGGCGACGCCGGCCCAGAATGCCCCGAACATAAAGGCCAGCATCTTGGTGCGGCGGGTGTTGACGGTCATGGCATCTGCGGCCATTTCGTTGTCGCGGACCGCATTGAGGGCCTTGCCCATGGTGGAGCGCACAAAATTGTTGATGATCCAGATGCACAGCATCGCGACGGTGAACACCACCGGCAGGTTGGCCCAATCCGGCTGGCTGCCCAGACCGCGGGGGCCGCCCACCGTTTCCATGTTTTCGATGAGACTTTTGACGATGAACATAAAGGCCAGGGAGATGATGGCCAGATAGTCACCCCGGGTCCGAAACGAGGGGATCGCCACCACCAGCGCACCCAGGGATGCGGCCAGGCCACCCAGAATCAGGGCAACCGGGAAAAAGAACGGCCCGATTGCCGGGGGCAGCAGGGCGTCGCCAAAAAGGCGGTCATTGGTAAAAAACACCACCGTGAAGACCGAAGCGGCATAGGCACCCAGGGCCATGAATCCCGGGTGGGAGCATGAAAACTCGCCCATGTAGCCGTTGATGACGTTCAGGCTCAGGGTGAGCATTACCGCAATCAGGGTAAGCTTGACCACCAGCAGGCGGTAGTCGCTCATACCGGTCCAGATATGAAGAATCGCGTAAAGCAGCAGGATATGGACGAGAACCGCAACGATCAGCCTGGTTTCGACCAGTTTGGCCGCCAGCCGGTTCATGGCGGCCGCGCTCAGACGCGCAATCACGCCGATGGGCAAAATGTAAATCAGCGCCACATAGGCCATCGCACTGGGTATCAGCAAGGGCTTTTTGAGCATGATAACGCAGCCAAACAGCACGGGGACCTTCGGCAGCCACATCCCCCGGGCCAAAGGAGTGCCGATTATCTGTTCCAGTAAGACCGCCACCAGCGCGCCGATGAGCCACCCGAGCAGGGGGATCCCGGAACTGTATTGCCGCCATCTGACCGCCAGGGTTTTGCTGGTTGCCGGTGAATTGTCATTTGTCACATCCATATCAAGTCCTCGGATCTCAATTGATGCCAGTATCTTCAAGTTATGGAATATCTAAAGTTATCTCGATGCGAGTCAATTCTATGTAACCCAACTAAATATCGATAAAACGATCATAATATGACGGAGCGAAGCGACATCCACTCCGCCTTCGGCGGATCAATCTTCAATAGTCCGCCAACGCCGGTTTCGGATTAGAGCCTCAGCCGCGCACTGTAGGGTTCGCCAAAAAATCCGTGGGGCCTGAAAACCAGAATCAGCAAAACAATGGAGTAGGCGATAAAATCACGCAGTGTCGATGGAAAGATCATCGGCACGAACATCTCGATAAAACCGAGAAGGAATCCGGCCAGGGTGGCGCCCACTACCGAGCCCCGTCCCCCCAGGATGGCGGCCACAAAGGCTTTCCAGCCGATAAGAATTCCCATGTAGGGGTCCAGCACCGGATAGGCCACTCCGAATAGGATACCGGCGGCAGCGGCCAGGCCCGAACCCAGAGCAAAAGTGAGGGTGGCAATCCGGTTCAACGGCACCCCCATCAGCGGTACAACGACATAGTCAAAGGCCATGGCCCGCATCGCCATGCCGTAGCGGGTTCGGCGGATAAACTGATGCAGGGCGAAGGCCAGGGCGATGGAGACCAGAACGATCATAATTTTTTTGTTGGTCACCACCACCCCGCCGAGGTGGTAGGTCGTGGTTTCGATCAATGAAGGAAACTTGACGCGTTCCGCCCCCAGCAGGGCCAGGTTGCCGGTTTCCAGGATGATGCCGATCATCAATCCGGTAATGGCGGCAGATGCCCGGGGCGCTTCCCGCAGGGGACGGTAGCCGACCCGTTCGACGATCATGCCGACAAAGGAGGTCAGAAACATGGAAAAGATGATTGTCAGCACCAGAATAAACCAACCGGGCAACGCAAAGGCACCCATGGCGGTCAGCGCAATTAAGGCGGTTGAAACGCCAAAGCCGATATAGGCGCCGACCATAAAAATATCGCCGTGGGCGAAGTTAAAGAGCATCAAGATGCTGTAAACCATCGAATAGCCCAAGGCAATCAAGGCATAAAAGCTGCCCCACTGCAAGGCGTTGACCAGGTTTTGAAAAAAAACCATTGAAGTTCTCCTTGTTCCCCCTCCCCGGATCGGAATGCGCCGCAACCAGCCGCACCGGCCCTTGACTCGGGTTTGACACTGTCCCTGGAGGTGCTAATCCTCTGAGGGTGGCAATGGATCGCTCGCCTCTCGGTGCAAACCGGGTACGGGATACCGGGGTGAAAACCAGATGATGTAATCAGGCTCGGGAAAAATCCTGGAATTTCGGATCATCAGATTAAAAGCCGGGCGCAGGGCTAAACGCCCTGGCCCGTCTTTATGTTACAATCACGAATTGACGTATCTGCCGACAGGTTTGGTGTTGCCGGGTGCATCTGATAAAACCGGCCGGTGTTAAATCTTACGGGCAGACCGATTGGTAGAACTCAAATTCACCGGCATCGCTGATGCGCACGACAACAGCACATTTGATCGGATCGCCCTCTTCGGTAAACGTCATGCCGCCGGTGATGCCGTCAAAGTCCTTGATGGACGCCAGAGCATTTCGAACGGACTGGCGGTCTTTTTTGATGTCGCCGGTCAGTTCCCCGGCACCTTCGACGGCTTTTTGCACGATGCGCATGGCATCCCAGGTCAAAGCACCCACATCGTCCGGCACATATCCGTGCGCGGCTTTGTAGCGGTCGATGAATGCCTTGGTTGCGCCTTTGGCGCCGGCGGCCGCATAGTGGGTGCTGAAGAACAAGCCGTAGCAGTCCTTGCCGCACAATTTGACGGTCTCAGCCGATCCCCAACTGTCGCTGCCCACGATGGGTTTGTCCCATCCCAACTGGTGGGCCTGCTGGACGATCAGGGCGACCTCATTGTAATACTGAGGGGTGAAAAGGAACTCGGCCCCGGAATTGTTGATTTTGGTTAGCTGGGAACTGAAGTCGGCATCCTTGGTGGTAAAACTCTCGTAGGCCACCACCGAACCGGGACCGTTCAGATCTTCCCAGGCGGCTTTAAAGAATTCAGCCAGGCCCTTGGGGTAGTCGCTGGCCACGTCGTAAAGCACGGCTGCTTTGGTAAAGCCGAATTCCTTTTTGGCGAATTTGGCAATAACCGGGCCCTGAAAGGGATCCAGAAAACAGCCACGGAATACAAAAGGACGGTCCTTGGTCGTGTTGGGATTGGTCGACCAGGGGCTGACCATGGGCGTGCCCAGTTCGTTGGCCTTGCCGCCGGCCGGCACGGCCTGCTTGGAAGACTGGGGACCGACAATCGCCAGGACTTCATCTTCGGTAATCAGCTTGACGTTGGCCTTGACGGCCGATTCGGCCTTGGACTCATTGTCTTCGATAACCAGCTCGACCTTGTATTTCTTGCCGCCGACTTCAATGCCACCGGCCGCGTTGATATCTTCCAGCCACATCTGGGCTGCGAACTTGGTGCCCTCCCCCACCTTGGGGATATCACCGGTCAACGGCGCGTTGATACCGATCTTGACGGTTTCCGGCCCTTTGGGGCCGCAGGCGGTGAAGCCCAGCGCCAGAGCAAAACATAAAACGATGGACACTGCAATCAGTTTGGTCTTCATCTTTAGCCTCCTTTTTTTGGATCCCAAAAAATGTGGTTATAAACTCGATATTTACCCATCCGAATTGAACTGCAAAAACGATTGGCTCTGTAACATATGGAAAAAAAAATTTCAATGCTAATCCATTCATCCTGCAAAAAATCGTGGCCACACTTCCTGCCGATTCACCTTTGGGGGTGCCAAAGGTATCAGTATATTGCCGCCGGCATCCCGGGGCAAATCGGAATCGCGGGATTACCGGGATCAGGCCAAATTTTATTCGAATATCGGGGGACTTTTGTGCTATAGAAAAACTATAGCATAAAAATCCCACAAGTGATCGATTGCATCCAACTCAGCACTAAATGCGTCAGCCCGGCAAAAACTGTCAGCCTCGACTTGACAATAGAGCTTCCGAGGGCTTCCAAATGCTTCCGAATGTTCACGTATGATTAGTTTTCATTCTGACTAGACCACTCAGAATGAAACAATATATGCGTGAAGATTGGTGGCTAAAAAGAATGAATACAGAATTAGATCTGTGGTTTCTCTTTGCCCTAATTGATACGCCAATCTTAACTCGTCAAAGTAAAAGGAGGGATCATGAAAGAAATTGCTGAACTTAATTTCCCGGACGATGTCGGCTATTCTGAAAGTCATGAGTGGGTAAAGGCCGGCGGCGAAACCGCCAAACTGGGAATCACCGACTATGCCCAGGACCAGCTGGGAGACATTGTTTTTGTCGAATTGCCCGAAGTCGGTGATTCCTTTGCCAAGGGTGAAGAATTCGGCACGGTCGAGTCGGTCAAGGCGGTTTCGGAGCTTTACATGCCTGTGAGTGGTGAGGTGGTCGCCATCAACGAAGCGCTGGAAGACGCGCCCGAGTTGGTCAACAACACCCCCTACACGGAAGGCTGGATGGTCGAGGTCAAACTCGACGAGAAATCCGAGCTGGATGCCTTAATGGACAAAAACGCCTATATATCAACTTTGAAAGGATAAGCAAAATGCGTTATTTTCCGCACACACCTGAAGACATCAGTGACATGCTCAAGACGGTGGGCGCAGGTTCCTTGCAAGATCTTTTCAGCACCATCCCGGCTGACTGCCGTCGCCGAAGCGAACTCGAACTGCCGGATGCGTTGACCGAGTGGGAATTAAACCGCCACGTCGACAATCTCTGCGGGAGCATGGCCGTCTCGCCCGAGTACAAGGTGTTTATGGGTGCCGGCAGCTACGAACACTTTATTCCGGTGTCCGTCAATCATCTATTGAGCCGCTCCGAATTTGTCACTTCCTATACGCCTTATCAACCCGAGATGAGCCAGGGCACCCTGCAGGCCATATTCGAGTACCAGACCCTGACGGCCAGGCTGCTCGGCATGGAGGTGGCCAATGCCTCCCAATACGACGGCGCCTCGGCGCTGGCCGAAGCGGCCTTGATGGCGGTGCGAATAACGCGACGCAAAAAGATCGCGGTGTCCCGCCTGATCCACCCCCACTACCGCCGTGTGCTGGCAACCTACCTGACCCCCACCGATTATGAGATATTAGAATTGCCGTTCATGCCCGACGGTACGACCGATCTCTCCGCGCTGGACAGTATGGATGAGCTGGCGGCTGTGATCGTGCAGTCACCTAATTTTTTCGGCTGCCTGGAAAATCTGGAAACCATCGGAGACAGGACCCGGGAGGAAAAAACGCTTTTCATCGTCGCCTTCAGCGAACCGCTGGCCTACGGGATGTATAAAAACCCCGGCAGCCAGGGGGCCGATATCGCCTGCGGTGAAGGACAGAGCCTGGGAATCCCGCGCTCATTCGGCGGCCCGGCCCTGGGGATGTTCGCAACCCGGATGAAATACGTGCGCAACATGCCGGGGCGTCTGGTGGGGCAAACCACGGACGTCGAAGGCAAACGCGGCTTTGTGCTGACCCTGGCCACCCGTGAACAGCACATCCGCCGGGAGAAGGCCACCTCCAACATCTGCACCAACCACAGTCTGTGTGCCCTGGCAGCAGCCATGTACATGGCCTCCCTCGGTGGTTCGGGCATGCGCTCCCTGGCCCGCTTAAACTACGACAAGTGCGAGTACCTGAAAAATGGGCTGCGCGCAGCCGGACTAACCGTGCCATTCGGGCAGGCGACCTTTAACGAGTTCGTGGTCAAATTCCCCGGCGGCTTTGAAAAAACCTACCAGCGACTCGCAGCCGACAAGATCATCGCCGGACTGCCGCTGGAATGCTATTATCCTGAGCTGGCCGACCATTATCTGCTGTGCGTCACCGAAACAATCACCAAGGAAGATATGGATGAGCTGGTTAAAAGAGTCATAGGAGATGAACTATGAAAGAGTTTCCAGGAACAACCGGTCTGATACTGAATGAACCGCTGCTCTGGGAAAAAGGGAAAAAGGGCCGATCCGGTTTCTCCCTGCCGCATTGGGATGTGGAATCATCTCCGGTGGACGAAAATCTGATCGGCGACGGACCTGATTTTCCGGACCTGAGCGAGGTGGATGTCGTCCGCCATTACACCCGCCTGTCGCAGTGGAATTTCGCGGTGGACAGCGGTATGTACCCGCTGGGCTCCTGCACGATGAAATATAATCCCAAAACCAATGAAAGGCAGGCGGCCCAGCCCGGCTTTGCCGCGGCCCACCCCATGCTTCCGCCGGATCTCTCCCAGGGCATCCTCAGGTTGATGTACGACCTCGAGCGCTTCCTGGTGCAAATCACCGGCATGGATGCCGCCTCTCTTCAGCCGGCTGCCGGCGCCCACGGGGAGCTGGCCGGTATGCTGCTTTTTTTCGCCTACCACCAAAGCAAGGGCAGGCCCCGGTCGAAAATCATCGTTCCGGACACCGCCCACGGGACCAACCCGGCAAGCGCGGCCCTTTGCGGCTACACGCCGGTGCCGATCGCATCCAACGAAAAAGGGGTGTTGTCCCCGCAAGATGTGGCGGCCGTCATGGATCAGGAATGTGCCGGTATCATGGTTACAAATCCCAACACCCTGGGGCTTTTCGAAGAAAATCTCAAGGAAATTTCCGCTATCGTGCACGCCAAAGGCGGTCTGGTCTACGGCGACGGGGCCAACATGAATGCGGTTATGGGGATTGCCGACATGGGAGCCATCGGCATCGATGTGCTCCATTTAAACCTGCACAAAACCTTTTCCACGCCTCACGGCGGGGGCGGCCCGGGCGCGGGGCCGGTTTGTGTCTTGAAACACCTGGAGCCGTTTTTGCCGGTACCCCGGGTCGTTCTGAAAAACGGCCGCTATCTGCTGTCGGAAGATTTTCCGGAGTCCATTGGGAAGCTGCATGCTTTCCACGGCAACGTCGGTGTTCTGGTCAAAGCCTACAGTTATATCATGAGCCTCGGCGCGCAAAACCTGAAAAAAGTCAGCCAGCTGGCGGTGCTGAACGCCAATTATATCAAGGAGCAGCTGAAGGACACCTTCGAACTGGCCTATGACCGACCCTGCATGCACGAGTGTGTGTTTACGGATTCGCGCCAGCAGGCGCACAAGGTTACCACCCTGGACATCGTCAAACGGCTGATGGACTACGGCTTTCATCCCCCGACGATCTATTTTCCGCTGGTCGTGCCGGGAGCGATAATGATCGAGCCGACCGAAACGGAATCAAAAGAGGACATCGATCTATTTATCCAATCCCTCAAGGCCATTTCCAAGGAAGCGTCCGACAACCCGCAGCTTTTGACCGAGGCCCCCCGAAACTGCCGCCGAAGAAGGCTGGATGAGACCACGGCCGCCAGAAAGCCCTGCCTGACGGGGTAGGCGCGTTGCGTGTTGCGCGTTGCGGGTTGCGGGGTGCGTGTTACGGGTTGCGGGGTGCGGGGTGCGGGTTACGGGTTGCGGGGTGCGGGTTACGCGTTGCGGGTTGCGGGGTGCGTGTTACGAGGTACGAGGTACGGGGTGCGAGTCGCGAGTTGCGAGGTGCGGATTACGAGGTACGAGGTACGGGGTGCGGGTTACGGCATGCAGGGTGCGAGTTGTTGGGTGCGGGGTACGAGTTGCGCGTTAAGAGTTGCGGGATACGGGATGTGAGGGCGAGTTACGATTTGCGGGGAGAGGATTGCATCTCGCTAGATACGGGTTGCGAGTTCAATGTTGCGTCTTATTTTTCTGGTAGATAGTGCATACCGATATCAACCGCTGCCGACAGCATGAACAGTTTGAATTCGACATCGGTTGGTGAGAATCCGGATCGAAAAGTGAAAATTGTAAAAGCAATGGGTACAAATACTGCCAAAAAACCGAGCGTAACAACCACGGTATTAACTGACGGTTTTAAAGATCAATCCGTATCTTCAAATCAGATCCAGCCAACCAGTAACCCGCAACGCGCACCCGGTACCCCGCAACCCGCAACCCGCAACTCGCAATCCGCAATCCGTAACCCGCAACGCGCAACTCGCAACCCGAAACACGCACCTCGCAACCCGAAACCCGCAACGCGCAACACGCAACCCGCAACACGCAACACGCAACGCGCAACACGCAACCCGCAACGCGCAACACGCAACCCGCAACCCGCCCCTTGTTTCTCCGTCCACCTGGGCGTGATGGATTACAACCAGGCCTGGAAGCTGCAGTCAGAGCTTGTGGCCGCCAGGCTGGATGGATCCATCGACCGGGACATCATCCTGCTGCTGGAACACCCGGCTGTCTTTACTCTTGGACGCCGGGGCGGCCGCGAATATCTGCAGGTTGCACAGTCATTTCTGGAGCAGGCCGGCATCGCCGTCGTCCAGGTGGAACGGGGCGGTTACATAACCTACCACGGTCCCGGGCAGTTGGTGGTGTATACCATATTTGATCTGGAAGCCCGCCGGTTGGGCGTCAAAGATTTTGTGGCGGCGCTCGAAGACATCATGCTGCAAACGGTCAACGCCCGGGGACTGGAGGCCCGCCGCGATCCCGCCAATCCCGGCATCTGGATAGGACCGCACAAGATGGGCAGCATTGGGATTGCCTTGCGTAAAGGCGTCAGCTTCCACGGTCTGTCCCTGAATGTCAATGTTGACCTGGAGCCGTTTTCCTGGATCCAGCCCTGCGGCCTGCAGGGGGTTTCGATGACATCCGTCAAGCGGGAACTCGGCCGGGAAATTCCGATGAAGGCGATTTGCCGGGCAGTAAAAGAAGAATTCAACTCAACTCTGAATCTGGCGCTCGCCGACATCAGCTATCCTAATTTGCAGCAGCAAATCCGTGAGGTTCGTTCGAAATGACCCATTCATCAAAATCCACGGTACTGATTCAAAAGCCCGCATGGCTGAAACGGAGCCTGCCCAGGGGACCTGCTTTTGAGAATGTCAAAGGCATGATCGGCCAGGACCGCCTCCATACCGTCTGTCAGGAGGCCAAATGTCCGAATATTTGGGAGTGCTTTTCGCGTAAAACAGCAACCTTTTTGATTATGGGATCGCGGTGCACGCGCAGCTGCCGGTTTTGCGCCGTGCCGGAAGGCGGCCTGGAACCCCCCGATCCGCGAGAGCCGGACCGGGTAGCCCGGGTTGCCGGCAATATGGGGCTGAAGTATGTGGTTATCACCTCCGTCACCCGCGATGACCTCGTTGACGGCGGGGCCGGGGTTTTCGCCGCGACCATCAAAGCCGTTCGCCGACGCATTCCGGATGCCTGCGTCGAGGTTCTGATTCCGGATTTTCAGGGAAGCCGGGAGGCGCTCCATGCGGTTTTGAAAGCTGAACCGGACGTGTTGAACCACAATATGGAAACGGTGGCGCGCCTGTATCCGAGCGTGCGGCCCCAGGCCGACTACCACCGATCCCTCAAATTGCTCCGCAGGGCCGGCGAGTACAATTCCGACCTGCCGACCAAATCAGGCCTCATGCTCGGTTTGGGAGAGTCCTCCGAAGAAATAATCCGCACGCTGGAGGATATGCGCCAGGCCGGCTGCCGCATCCTCACCCTGGGACAGTTTTTGCAGCCTTCCAAAAACCATTTGGCTGTGGAGCGTTTCATCCCGCCGCAAGAATTTGAAAGCTGGCGTGAAACGGCACTCACAATGGGCTTCGCCGAGGTCGCCAGCGGCCCCTTTGTCCGCAGTTCCTACCATGCCCAGGACCTGTTCCAAAAGGTAAAGGCATAATTACACAAAAGGCCATAAGTAAGTGGGCCTAAATACTGCCAAAGCCACACACACGATTCTTGCCGGATGAAAAGCGGCATTCGGCGCAAGGCTTTCGGCGCACGAGGCACACCGAAAATAATAGAATAGAAGTGTCATCGTGATTTATTTGGGATTTGTAATTTGTGATTTGTATATTATAATTGGGACATTGAATTTTGATAGCCCCGTAAAAAGTCGGATTGGGGAGCGACATTGCCCATTTTCGGGGAAAGGGTTTCGACACCGGCGGCGTTAATCCGCCTGAGGCGGACAAGCTGTTTGAGGAGCTTGCGACGAGTTCTTGGAATTTAGCCGCTGGTATCGAAACCCCCGAAAAGGGGCATCGGAGCGAGCCTATTTGACTTTTTACGGATACATCAATTTTGATACAAGCATTTTTCAAAGATTTTTCGAGGGCTAAATTTGGAAAGACATTTAACCTGGGCGGAAATTGACTTAAACGCTTACGCTCACAACATCACCGAGCTGAGACGGATCACCGACAAAGACGCCCGCCTGATGGCGGTGGTCAAAGCCGATGGATACGGTCACGGCGCCCTCGAGGTAGCGCGGGTGGCGCTTCAAAATGGTGCTGAATATCTGGGAGTGGCCAGAATCAATGAAGCCGTTCAACTACGAGCGGCCGGCCTTGACGCTCCGATTTTGATTTTTGGGTATACGCCGCCGGAACAGGCCGAAACCCTTATTAAATACGATCTCATACAAACCGTTTACTCCTATAAAGCCGCCAGGGTTTTATCCGAATACGCCGTAAAGAAGGGCACTAAAATTTGCGTCCACATCAAAGTAGACAGCGGCATGGGCAGACTCGGGGTGCTGTTGAATTCAAACAATAACGATGGAAGCCATAATTCTCCGCCCAAGGATACAGTAGAAGCGATCGAATCCATAAGCTGTCTCCCCGGACTAACGGTGGGAGGCATTTTCACCCATTTTGCAACCGCGGACGACGCCGACAAATCATATGCCAGGACGCAGCTGGAAGTATTTAGGGACTTTATCGACATTTTGGGCCGCAGAGGTCTCGATCTGCCGCTAAAGCATGCCGCCAACAGCGGCGCATTGATCAACTTGCCCGAATCTCACCTGGACATGGTCCGCCCCGGCATTGCCACTTATGGCCTGTATCCATCCGCCGAAGTGGATAAAAACAGGGTTGCCCTCAAGCCGGTCATGACCCTGAAAAGCAGAATCATCCAATTAAAAAAAGTCCCGACCGGTTTTAACGTCAGCTACGGCATTACCTATCAAACGCCGAAACCCACCACAATCGCCACAGTGCCGGTGGGTTATGCAGATGGGTTCAGCCGTCTGCTTTCCAACCGGGGCCACATGCTGGTTAACGGCCACAAAGTACCCATCATCGGCCGGATTTGCATGGATCTAACCATGCTCGATGTCGGCGGCGTTGGGGAAGCTGCGCTTGAGGACGAGGTAATTGTCTTCGGGCGACAGGCAGATAAATCCATCACCGCCGACGATTTGGCCGCAGAATTAAACACGATCAACTATGAAATCGTGTCGACCCTCACCGGCCGGGTAGCACGGATATATCGGGGACTCAAATAAAGCTCATAGCCTAGTGGTCATAGCTCATAGTAAAAAGGATATTGTCCTTCAGCCTATCAGCTAGCAGCCATGAACTATAGGCTTTCAGCTAAAGAGAAGGTGAACATTTGATTGATAGACAAAATGCACACTAAAATAACTCATAACCGCCTCTCCATATGCGAAGGTTTAGCTGAACCATGCCCTATTTCACCACCCTGGACGGCTGCAAGATTTATTACCAGCGCCACAATATTGACACATCCCAACCGGTCGTTATTTTTTTAAACGGCACGACCCAGACCACACTTTACTGGGGCGCCCATGTGCCGGCCTTCTCGAGGCATTTTCGGCTGCTGTTCTACGATGCCAGGGCGCAGGGCCAAAGCGCTATTGGAAAGTTGCCGCTCAACCTGGATCGCCATGTCTCCGATCTGCAGGAACTGTACGCGCATTTGGGAATAAAAACCGCCCACCTGGTGGGTTTAAGCCATGGCGCACGGGTAGCACTGGCCGTGGCGGCAGATTCCCCCAACATGGTTGATCGCTTGGTAATCTGCAGCCTGGGTGTCCGGACCAGCTATCGATCCCGGATAGCGGTCCAGTCATGGCTGAAGATACTGCAGCTCTCTGGACTGGAAGCAATGGCCTGGGCCGCCCTGCCGACCGTTTTTGGCAGCGGCTTTTTAAGGCATCATAACAAAACAATGGGCATGTTCGTTGCTGCCCTGGCCAAGCGCAATACCACAGAAGCATTGCTGGCCCAGTTGGAGGCCATATTGCAGTATCCGCCGCCGACGCGGCTGCCCGATGAATTCAAAGGTCCGGCCCTAATCCTATCCGGGTCGGAAGATGGCCTCGTCAGCCCGGAGGATGCCGGACAACTGGCAAATCTCTGCAAGGCCCGCCACGAAAAATTGAACGGAATCGGTCACAGCATTCCAGCCGAAGCCCCGCAGGTGTTTAAAAAACTGGTGCTGGAGTTCTTGACTCAGGCAACCGGGAAGTGAACAAGATTTTTCGCCGGCTTGCAATATAACCTCCGGCTTGGCTTGGGTGCCGAGGATATAGCTTAAACGGTTACAGGTTTCGGGTGTCAGGTTTCAGGTGTCAGCGCGGCCGCTGGCCGCAAGCGTCCAGTCTGATCGGGAAAGAAACTAAAGAACATCGAACATCGAACGTCCAACATCGAACATCGAATAATGTATTCTGTCTATTTCTAATAAAAGATTGAGCGACCTGTCGGGACGTAGCCGAAGGCGACCTGTGGGGTCGTAGCTCGAAGAGCGAAGCCCCAAGCCTGAAGCGAAACCACCCTTCGAAATTCGACATTCGATATTCTGCGGTTCTGCGGTTCGCTTTTGATGTAGTTTCATATAAGGTGTCAGTATCCCTTATAATTGAGGAATTGTGAATTTAGGAATTTAGGTATACTGGGTAGTCTGTCGAAAAGAGCCATCAATAAATGAATTCCTCAATTCCTAAATATCTTAATCCCGAAATTCTTGACTCCTGACACCTGACACCAAAATTGAAATAACAGAAACACAGATTTGAGAATCGCTAATTATAGTTTTTTAAGCTGTCGATCCAAATGCAACAACACCGCGAAAGGTAGCACCTGATGCAGGAAATCATTCTGATCAACATAACCGGACAGGACCGTCCGGGCCTGACTTCCAGCCTGACCAACATTCTGGCCCAGTATGAGGTTGCCATTCTGGACATCGGCCAGGCGGTCATTCACGACTACCTTTCCCTGGGTATTCTGGTGGAGATCCCCGCGGTACACTCATCGTCTTCGATCCTCAAGGATCTGTTGTTCAAAGCCCACGAGTTGGGTGTCCAGATCCGTTTTTCGGCCATTGATGAGAAAAGCTACACCGGCTGGGCTGCGGCCTATGGCCGGGAGCGCCGCATCATCACCCTTTTAGGTCCCAAGCTGACGGCTGCTCAGCTGTCGAAAGTCACCGCCGCCATCGCCGCCCACCGGCTGAATATCGATGTCATCACCAGACTCTCTGGCCGGGTGTTTCTGGACGCACCGGAGTCATTTCCCAAAGCCTGTGTGCAGCTGACTGTTTCGGGTACTCTTGATAATCCAGCCAAATTGCGCGGCAGCCTGCTGGATATTTCCATGGAAACCGGTATCGACATCTCCTTTCACGTCGACGATATCTATCGTCATGCCCGCCGCCTGGTGGTCTTTGACATGGATTCCACCCTGGTCCATGGCGAAGTGATCAATGTGCTGGCCGAGCGCGCCGGCGTGGGCGACCAGGTGGCACGCATTACCGCCTCGGCCATGGCCGGCGAACTGGATTTTAAAGAAAGCTTCCGGCGACGCGTAGCGCTGCTAAAAGGCCTCGACGCCGGAATATTGAAGGAGATCGCCGAAAACCTGGCATTGGCCGAGGGAGCGGGTCGTGTGATCCAGACATTAAAAAAACTGGGTTACAAGATCGGCATCATTTCGGGCGGCTTCGACTTCTTTGGTGAACACCTGCAGAACAAGCTCGGGCTGGACTATGTCTTTGCCAACGTGCTCGAGGTCGAAAACGGCAAGGTCACCGGAAATGTGAGCGGGGATATCATCGACGGGCCCAAAAAAGCGGAGATCCTCAAAACCATCGCCACGGTGGAGAACATCAGCCTGCAGCAGACCATCGCCGTGGGCGACGGGGCCAATGATTTGCCGATGATCAGCATCGCCGGCCTGGGGATTGCCTATCACGCCAAACCGGTCGTCAAGGCCAATTCCGAGCAATCGATTTCCAGCGTGGGGTTAGACGGACTGCTTTATCTGATGGGAATCAGCGAAAGAGAGATACAGAATCCCTGAGGCCGGCAGAACGCATTCTCCGGCCGATAACCTGCGTGATCCACTTGATTCTCACGGTTGGAAAAGGATGGAATCATAAAAAGCCGGTTTATCTTTTTGGCCGCCGGACGGGCCAGATATGACCGGCCCGGTTGCTGATGGTCTCGTAACAGGTCGTACCGGATTCGAGATACACAATCCATGCGTTTTGGGGATGATAATCAAGCAGGGTTGCCGACCAATAGTAACCGGGGTGGAACTCCGAAAACATTTGACCGGGCGGCAGAGCCGGATTTCGCCTGCTGTAATCGATCAATGCGCTGAGTTCATGCATGGTGGGCATACACCAGTCGCCGGCTGACGATCCATCTGATAGAATCAGCGCGGGTTCCGGGCCGCAGTCTCCGGCCTTCAAACCTTTTACCGCCAACCGGGCACTCGCCCAATCCATCATTTCATAGCATTTCGTGTTTTTGAGCCAGATGAGCCCGGTTAGTTTGTCGGTCACCGTACCGTCCTGATTGTCTGCAAACCGGGGGTTGGGGATGGGTTTATCGAACAGCAGTTCGGCATACTGGCGTTTAAAGTCGCAGGGTATGACGCTGCCTTCCCAGTCATAGCAGGTTGAATCATGAGGATTGACGATTTCGGCTAAGGCCGCATCAGGCTCAAGGCAAACAATACGCCCTCGGTCTTCATTCGGGGTTGCTGACAGAGAATCCGCGGTAACATTTTGCTGCGAAAGACAAGAGCAGAGCAAAATAAAGAACGAAAACAGCAGGCTTGGTCCGACGCTTTTTTGTAATTCGTCGACGGTTTTTGGCTTTATCGACGATCTCCATGCCAGCAGCTGCATTTCAGAAACCTCTGGTAGTTTGAATTTTACATATCTCTATCATCTCAAAAATCTCCGACTTACTTCCAAGTGTCTTTTCCGGACATCAATTCGATGTCGAAGGTAATACTTCGTTCGTAAGCTAATATATGTATATGAATATTCCAATCCCAACCAGGATATATATCGGTTGAAATAACCGTCCGAAATAGTCGAGTCGCTTCGCCAGTGTATTTTTCCCACGGCGAAGCGCTCTGTGCTTTGCCACTGTTATAACAATCCCTGACAGGATGAGAAGGTAGACGGCAAAATACATATGATCCAGGGCAACAAGATATCCGATATTCGATAACTGGCCGGCGGCTTCCAATCTCAAAAAAACCGCTGTCAGCAGGGCTATCACCCCGAGGCTCATTCGCGCAACGAATGGCGGCCCTTCAGGAGTTACAAAGAGCATGATGTACCCCAGCAGGATGACGATAAACAATGGAATTAGATTCTTGAGCACATAGCTGATCGCATTTCTTTGAATTTCCGTGACCACATTGAAGCGCGAGTACCTAATGGCCGTGTCCGCTTGTGCATGAAACATGCCCGGGTTGCAGAGCGTCGAATCGGCCGCACCGATATCCGAATAAACCATGATGTCCTGCAGATGCCATGGCCCCTCCTCGCTGAAGCCTAAAAATTGCGTTAAACGCTCTGCGGGGGTTTTACCGCCGAAACGCTGCATCCCGATATCGTCGGTAACAAATACGAGACGCTCACTGTTGAATATTTTATGTCTCAGGCGCAAGCTCAATGATTGCGAGTCAAACGGGTAGTCACGAAAATCAAACTCCTCATTAAAATCAGCTTTGATACGATATGCCCGGTAGGCAATATCCGGGGCAGTCATTTCCAAAATCGGTTCATCTCTGAGGCTCAAATCATCGACGGCATTCAGAAATTCTATATTATCGTAGTCGAGGTCTCCTTTGTGTCTGAACCATAAGTAGAAATCCGCTGTGAACGTTTCCTTTAGCGGATTGATGTTACTGATCTCGTTGATGTCGACGCCGGTGTAAACCACCATGGTTCGGTATACGTAGCGGTCATCAAAGGGAATGATATGCCCCTCTTCAAGCTCCTTTCGCAAATCAACGATTGTATCCGGATTTACGATCGGGCCAAGCTGGGTAGGTGCCGAGATCAACCTGCCGTGGGAATATACACCGATAGGGAAGGCTTTGACGACGTCGCCGTTGCCGTCAAAGAAAATACGTCCCGTAATCCCCTTGTGCGATGTGTCAATGTTTCTGAAAAGACGCAACCGATTGCGGATATTCTTGCGGCTTTGCGCCACATCGAGTTCGATATCGGCCTGCCTGATCGCTTCCACGGCTACTGCCGCCGCATCATAATGGGTGGCAGCCATGTCATCGGGTTCCCTGCCGAACCACCGTTTGAATGCTTTGTTGAATTGGCGTGCTTTGCGGTTGCCGATATCGCTGATAAAAAATGTAGCCGCGTGAATTCCGTCGGTGTAATGCCCGGGCGTTTTGGTTGCTGAGGCAAATTTTTTAAATTGTCTCTGGAATGATTCCGATCCGATGGCGTCCCCGCCCATGATGACAAGGTCGATGCCGGCATCTCGAATCGATCTGACCAATTGCGCGGCTTCATGGTCCTGAAGCGCTAAAAAGAGTGCCCCTGGACTTGGATCAAGCTGCAATTCAGCGGTAATCGCATCGATTTGGCGATCCACGTCATCGATGCCCGAATCAATGCCCCAAATGTTTTTGATCTGAAGCCCAGAATCGCGAGCGGTGCGCCAAAAGGAATGCTGAAGAGTTGTGCCGTATGCGTCCCGCTCAAAAACGATGCTTACGGCTTTCTGTTCGAGAATACTTTTAACGTAAAGGGCGGTTAGCTTTCCCTGCAGATTGGTATCCGGTACTACGCGAAAGTACCAGCTGTTTTCTCCGGTCACCTCCGGAGCCGTCGCACTGGCCGTGACCGCGGGAATGCCATATTCCTTATAAATCCTGCCTCCTTCTAAGGACGTCGAGCTGAAATAATGACCGATCACAATCAAAGTCTTGCCGCCTTTGGCAATTTCAAGGGCGCGGTTCCGAGCTATCACTTTATCATTTTGATCGTCGTAGGCAATGACGTCAAGTCGCCGGCCGTTAATCCCACCGCGCTGATTGACTTCATTCACCAACAGCCTCACCCCGTCCAGCATGGCTTGACCGCTTTGGCTGTCTTTGCCGGTCATGGGACCGATGACCGCTATCTGCAGTTTGTCACTGGCGGCGATGCCGGCGGGTACGAACCAAAAAACCACCATATTCGCGACGCCTGCCAACATCACAGCCGGAATATAGAGTCCCTTTGGTTTCATCGAAGTACAAATGCGTGAAAACAATGACCTGAAACCCCTATGGCAAAAATTGAAAACGCGCATGACAATGACCAGTGGTCTACTCGTGTGAAACTACGAAAAATCTATCTCACGCAAAGCCGCAAAGACGCAAAGGAAATAGCAAATATTATAATTTATCTTGGCGCCTTGGCGTCTTTGCGTGAAAATAATCAGTTTCTCTTTTGATCAGACTGGTCGTTTTTTTGGCCAGCGGCGGCGCTTATATGAAACTCAATCAAAATAGAACCGCAGAATATCGAATTTCGAATGTTGAATGTCGAAGGATGGTATCGCTTCGCTCAATCTTTTTTTTAAAATAGACAGAATTCGATGTTCATTAGTTTCTTTCCCGATCGGCATAAACGCTTGTTGCCAGCGACGGCGCTAGTATCGCAAACCTGGTTCTCCCTGCGGGCCGGAAGCCGGGCCCCGATTCATACTGATCCCGCCCGATTTGGTGGTTAATGGGCCCCGAACCATTTGTTGAAAATATTATCGTACTGACCGGTTCGCTGCAACTTCAAAAGCGCCCGATTGACCGATTCGCGGAGCTCACTTCCTTGGGGAAACAAGAATCCGTAATATTGTTGATCGAAAAGATCGCCGACGACCGCCAGTTTTCCCGTCTTGTCGTTGTGGACATAATAAAGAATAGTAGGAGAATCGAAAACGACGGCATCGACTTGTCGCTGTAGAAGCTTTTCAATGGCGGTGTCGATCAGTTTGACGGGGACGACGACCGCACCGAGATCGTTGAGAGCATCGATACTTGTGGTGCCCTCGACCGTTGCGACGACCTTATTGCGAAGATCCCGGTGGTGGGAGATATCGGAATGCAGTTTTTGCATGGTAATTGCTGATGCCAATTGAGCGACCGCCCATCCGAAAAAGCCGATCCCGATCAGCATGACTAGAAACGCCATAACACGACCGACCCACTTGCGGGGTACGATGTCGCCGTATCCCACGGTCGTCATAGTCACCATAACATACCAATATGCTTGAAATATCCCTGGAAAATAGTTGATATTGATGTATTTATGGCCCCTTTCAACCCACCAAAACACATGACCGCAAACGATGATGAAAAGACCGAGAGAAGCCATCGCTTTCATCACGAGCGGCGAAAAAAGAGATCTCACCGATTCGACCAAACTGAAGGATTTTTTATTTGCTACCAGGATTCGCAGCCCGGAATCCAATGTGTGGTGGGAAAAATCCACGAGTTTCTCTCTCTGGTCGGTGATGGTAATACAGGAGAACCCGACCTGGCCTTTGCCTGCGGTCAAATCCTTAAAAATTCGATCCATCGTGGTCTCATAGTAGGCAAATTCCAGCTCCAGATCTTCGGCGATTTCCTCCCACAGTTCAATCTCAAAACCCTTATACCCGCCATCTGATTGCATGACACAGGGGGCCATTACTTCGATGGCGACTGCAACAGGTTTTTCTTGGGAGCGAACAATGGCGGTGGGTATTAAAACGAGGAACCAGAGAACGAACAGAATGGCTGCAGACTTCTTCAATTTTCTTCTGCCGTATCTCATAAAAGTACACTCCTGTTTATCCAAATCGGTAAAGGTCCGAATTGTCAAACGGAGGATTTGCATTTCTAGGCAAAAGGGGCAGCAGAGAGCTTGTCCCAATCCCGCCCTCTGCTGCAATTTATCTGCTGTCTCCCGAAGCTGTCATTCTTGAGCCAATCATGGCCCCGGGCCAGGACACAGGCAGAATTTAGGGCATGATCCCTCCTAGCGGGCAAATTTATACCAGTCCATGGTGCGGAACCATTTGTGATAGATCCGATCGAAGCGACCATCGGCTTTGATCCGCAATAGAAAGGCATTCAAAAATTTCAAGAAATCCGGATCGTTTTTGCGTATGGCCCAGGCAATGGGCTCGTTGGTAAAGGGTTTATCAAGAAAAACGAGTTGATCCGACGGATGCATGGTGTTGAACACCGCGTTAAAGGGAAAATCATAGACAAAAGCATCCGCTGTGCCGTTGAGCACCCGCATGGCACCCGCCATTTCCGTATCGGCGGTTTCATAGGTCGCCTTGGGAATCATACGCTGAACGGCCTCTTCACCGGTTGTCCCGGGCTTGGATACCACGACAAACTTGGGATCATTCAAGTCCTCATAAGTCTGAACCGTTTCCGAATGCTTGGCGTTGAGCAGCACGGTCTGACCGACGGTCATCAAGGGGCTGGCAAAATCCACCAATTTTTTACGTTTCTCGGTAACGGACATTCCGCCGAAAATGACGTCAATTCGACCCAGATTGAGCGCGGGGATAATCCCGGGCCACAATGTATCGACGAATATCGGTTTGACCTTCAGTGCCTTGGCCATCTCGATGCCGATATCGATATCGAAGCCCATCATGCGCAGTTGGCGCCCCTTGCGCCGAAGGCCGCCGTGGCGGATCTCCTTCTGGCGCAGACCGCTGCGTTTATCGATCATCTCAAAAGGCATGTATCCCACTTCCAAACCGATACGCAATTCACCACGCTCGACAATTTCTTCCAAGGCCGAGCCTTTTGAAAATTCAACTTCCGCGGCCAGGACCGGCGCACTCCCCGGCGCCAGCCATAGCACACTAAGAATGCATACAATTATCGATTTAAAGCAGATAGTTTTAAGCATTTCCTTATCTCCTTTAAGGTTTTGTCCAGGACGGTTGTAATCGGCGCCGTCATGCATTTAGGCGGTACCATGTTCAGCCGCCATGTCGGATGATTCGTCGGTCTCCTCCAGCGGATCGATGGTGATATTGAACCAGCCGTAGAGTATGGAGACAATCGGTGTAAGCCAGCAAAAGAAGTTAAAGGGCAAATAAGCAATGGTTGCCACGCCCAATGTGGCGGCCTGGTACGCACCGCCCGAGTTCCACGGCACAAGATTGGCCGTTACGGTGGCGCTGTCCTCGATAGCACGGGACAGGTTCTTGGGGTGCAGGCCCTGATCGATATAAGATTGGGAGTACATTTTACCGGTCATCACAATAGCCATGTACTGATCGCACAAAATCAGGTTGGAAGCGACGGCGGTCAGGATGGTGGAGGTAATCAAAGACCCGGTGGATTGCGCTTTTTTCAGGATGACACTTACGACGACCCGCAGTTGGTTGGTTTTTTCCATTATTCCGCCGAACATCATGGCACAGACCACCAGCGACACGGTGTACATCATCGATTCAAAACCACCCTTGGTCAACAGGTTGTCGACGGCTTCAATGCCGCTGTTGCTGGTATAACCGCCGTAAGCCGCTGACAACAGATTCCCGAATGTATTTCCCTGGAAAATTGCTCCTAATAGGCCGGCCGCTAAAATTCCCATTACAATACCCGGGACCGCTGGAATTCTTCGAAATGCCAGAACCATGACTAGGATCGGGGGAAGCAGCAAAACGGGATTGATGCTGAATTGGGCGTCGATGCCGGCCAGCATTTGATTGACGCTCTCCAAGTCCGCCTGCCCGCCGCCGTAGAAAAAACCCAGGGCGAACTCAATCAGCAGGGTCAGGCCATAGCTGACGCCGGTCGTATAACTCATATGCTTGATATGCGTGTAAAGATCTGTACCCACCATGGCGGGTGCCATGTTGGTGGTGTCCGACAGCGGCGACATTTTATCGCCGAAATAGGCACCGGACAGCACCGCGCCGGCGACCACCGGCAGCGGGAATCCCAATCCGGCACCGATACCGATCAGGGCGATACCGATAGTGCCGGTAGTCCCCCAGGAAGTACCCGTGGCTAGAGCGGTGATCGAACAAATAATCAAAGCAGCCGGCAGGAATATCTTCGGGTGTAATATTTTTAGACCGTAGTATAGCATTGTGGGTACAACGCCGCTTAAGATCCAAACACCGATGAGAATACCGATAATGAGCAAGATCACGATGGCCTGCAGTGAATTGGTGATGCCGTTGAGCATACCGGTTTCGATTTCTTTCCAGCTGAAGCCGGCCCGCAGACCGACCACCGCCGCCACGAGCACACCGAGCAGAATGGGGACATGGGCGTCAGATTCATAGCGGACGATCGCCAGGCTGATAAACAGAACCAGGCCCAGGATCGAGATCAACGCCTCCCAGAGATAAGGGTCACGCTTTTCACGTTTGGTTGCCATGATTTTCCTCCTTTATTTTTGGGGTGTCTAAATTTATTCGCTTCAGCTGCTTGTGATCAACATGACGGGGAGCTTGGCCAATCTGGATACTATATCCGCGACCGAGCCGAACATCAGCTTTTGCCCTTTTGTGCCGGTACCCATGATAATAAGATCGATCCCCTCGGCTTTTGCATAGTCTATAATTTGTCGGTAATGGGTTCCGCTGACCACCGTTGAGTTCGCGATTCGAACACCCTTCAAATGCCGCTTTTTAAACGCTTCGAGTTTTTGATCTGCTTGAGCCAGCAGCTTATCTTCGAAGTCACTGGCAATGCGTTTAAAATCGGGTTTCGGAGAGTCCTGCACATAGGTGTCCACGAACCATTCAAAACGGCGTAAAACATGCAGCAGGTGAACCTGGGCATCGAGTTGTTTGGCCAGGGATACCACATAGGGGGCCACCTTGGGTGAAATATCGGTTAGAGCAACCGGGTAGAGAATATTTTTGAATTCTGCCATAAGCGCCTCCTTTATGTCTGTAAGGTTAGAGTTGGTGTATTTGAGCCCCCGAGCCCCGCAGAAACGGCCCATACAACTCGGCCATAGGTGGGCGCTCTCAAAAGGGCAATGCGCCGGCCTCTGGCACTTTTCGATCGACAGGGTCGATATCTCCAATACACTGGGAGATGATTTCCAGCGCCCAATCGACCTGGTCCTTGGTAATGAGCAGCGGCGGGGCCAGACGAACGATATCATCATGGGTATCTTTGCACAGCAGCCCATTTTCTTTGAGCTTTTCGCAATACTGTCGGGCGCCGCCGGCTTCCGGGTAGAATTCCACCCCGATCATCAGTCCTTTGCCCCTGACCTCCCTGATCAACGGATTGGAGATCTGCCTGAGACCCTCTATAAAATAGGCGCCCAATAACGCGGCGTTCTCGATGAGGCCTTCTTCCACCAGCACCTTGAGGGCGGTTCGCGCAACCGCGCAGGCCAGCGGGTTGCCGCCGAAGGTGCTGCCGTGCTGTCCCGGATTTAAAACGCCTAGAACGGCCTCGGTCGAAAGAACGGCGGAAACCGGGTAGAATCCGCCTGAAAGCGCCTTGCCGATTACGGTCAGATCGGACTGGATTCCTTCGTGCTCCTCTGCCAATAACTTGCCGGTTCTGCCAAGACCGGTCTGGATTTCATCCAATATGAGCACCACGTTATTATTAGTGCATATCTCCCTTGCTTTTTTTAAGTAGCCGTCAGGCGGGACGATTACGCCTGCTTCTCCCTGTATCGGCTCAACCATAAAGGCCACCGTTTTGGGGGTGATGGCATTTTCAAGGGCGTCGGCATCTCCATAGGGGATGGATTTAAACCCGGGGGTGAACGGCCCAAAATTTTGACGGGCATTTTCATCGGAGCTAAAACTGATGATGGTAATCGTCCGGCCATGGAAATTATTGTCACAGACAATAATTTCAGCCTGATCCAATGGGACAGCCTTCGTTTCGTAGCCCCATTTACGAACGGTTTTTATGGCGGTTTCAACCGCTTCGGCGCCGCTGTTCATCGGCAGAACCTTATGGGATTGCGTTAACTCACACAATTCTTTATAAAGCGGGGCAAGCTGGTCATTTCTGAACGCCCGGGATGTCAGCGTCAACTTATTGGACTGCTCCATCAGGACCTGGAGAATCTTCGGATGACAGTGCCCCTGGTTGACCGCCGAGTATGCGGACAGACAATCCAGATATTTTCTGCCTTCCACATCCCAGACCCAAACCCCTTCTCCCTTGCAAAGGATTACATCCAGCGGACGGTAGTTTCTGGCGCCGAATCGATTTTCGAGTTGAATAAAATCATTTGGTTTCATTCTGATTGCCCAGAGTTTTCCGTTACGTTAATCCCTCTCTTGCTCAATTCATCCATGAACAGACTGCAGGGCACATCGACAGCTGGTGAAAGAATTCCTTTGGCAGTGATTTCACCTTTGACGATCATCTCCGCGGCAATGCAAGCCGGATAGGCAACGCCCATACTCATCGCCATTAAGCCGGTCCTCAAATCTCTTTCAATCACCAGCGTACAAGTCAGTGTCTGCAGCCTGCCGTTCTTTATGCCCTCGACCCGGTTCAACATCACCGCGAGGTCTTTTTCACGGTCATGATACTGCAGCTTCGGCTCGAGCAGTTTGGCGACCATTTCAAGGGGCGAGGCCTCATCGGGCAGCCCCTTGACGGGAACTTCGCTCAAAAAGCCAAGTTTTTTCATCGGATTCCAAAATGCACACCAGCCGGGCCATCGCAGGGTATACCGCCCGGTTTCATGAAGCGTATCTGCAATCTTCATCAAGTTGGCATAATAGATCGCGTTGCCGTTGGGAATGGCTTCCAGTGTGCCCAGCCCCGGAAATTCGATGGAGTGAATGAAGGCATTCTCATGCTGATACTTCGCCGGGACATGGATAATTTCTGAATCCGCCATAAGGGTGGCAGGTCTGTTCTGACTTTTGAGTACCGCTTCGAAATTCCAGCTGATTTTATAATTTAAAGGATTATCGCAGGCCGCCTTCTCCGGAATCCCGCCACAGTATGAATTGAGCTTAAATACCTCATCGAAATATTGGAGACTATAATTGTAAAGAATCAGATCGATACCCGGATCGAGACCGCATTCCGGGATGATGGAGATGCTTTTTTCTTTGGCGGCATAGTCGAGATCGAGAATGCTGTGGGCATAATTGGTATTGACAAGGTCAACCCCACTTTTTATCGCTGCTTCGGCCACGGTCCGAACACATTGGGGCGGCAGAAAATCAAGGACCACATCAAATCCTTCGCCCATTTTTGACACCAGTGCCGTCGTATCACCTGCATCCAGCCGGACGGTCTCGATTTTGGTCTTATCGATAAAGCCGTGGGAATAAAGAAGCTCGGGCTGAATATCCGCACAGGTCACATGATCAATGGCTGCATTCCTTGACAGATCGTACAGCGCCGCCCGACCCTGGATACCGCAACCACCTAAAACGAGTACTTTCATGGGTTTTAACTCCGCCAACGCTTTTCCCATCCGGGATTGACATTCTAAGGCTCACCGAATTCAGAGCTGACTCAAAATAATTCAGTTTTATCTAAAAAAGACGGTGAATGCTCCGATTTGTTTTGATTTTTAATTAATTTCCGAGCGTTGCAGCTTGGCGTACTGGTGTGATGGTTGTGGAGTCGACGCCATTACTGCAAATCTCCAACTTATTGCGCCGAAGCGCAGCGAAGGTGGATACTCCATCAATCCAGTAGGCCACGATCTATGGATAGTGGTGCATTAGACAACCCTCTGGTCACCTTATTACTGGTTCTATCACCGTAATTTTGTTTACGCCAGCAGTTCCTGCAATTCTTTCGCGGTAAGCTTGGATAGCCCCAGCGTTTCCATGGTGCGCCTGGCTTCCTTTAGATATTCTCGATTCATCAGCCGGGAGACCAGCGTGATCACCGCCGACATAACCGGCGTCGCCACCCCAACCTGCTCCCCCAGTTTCTGAAGGAATACCAGTCCATAACCCACATCTTCGTTGAAATAACGGTAATCCAGGCTGCTCTGGGCTTTGACGCCCGCAAATCCCGGTGCGGTCATAAATCCGTTATCATACGTGGCCTCGGTCATATAACCCTGGCGGACGCCTAGTTCAGGATCGGGAATGATCGCCACAGCCAATTTTTTTCCAATGGCGATCCGTTCTTTGTCGACTGCCTCGATCAGCCGGCCAACCGCAGCGGTAACGCCCTCGTGATAAAAATCGAAATCACCCCCGGTGCGTTCGATCAGCGCGACGTTCATGAGCGTAATGGCGGGATGGATGACGGGGTTGCCGTTCTGCAAGCTGGTCTGGAGTATATTTTTGGCCGCGCTCATCGCGGGATAGACATCACGCACCTTTGCCAATACGGAACCGGTTTTGCGCGCCGGTACTGACGCTACGAACAATCCGCCCTTAAGCTTGTTGTAAATCCTGATCCTACCGGGTTCAAGCAACCGCACGGCGTAGGGCAGCGTCGAGGTATCGGCAACGTCAATGTCCTCGTCTCGAAGATCCAGACCCGCGCCGTTTTTGAATTCGACACTCCCGCCGCAGGAACTCGGGCACACGATCACGATCTGACCCCGCCTGAGGTAGGGCTTGCTGGTTTCGGCAAAGGGTCTGGTACTGTAGGCCGGACCGACGGCATAGATGATATCAGCACCATCCAGCGCATTTTCAATCTCGTGTCCGGCCGAGGCCACGGATTGAAAGCCTTCAAGGATGCCTTCGCATTGGATGCCGCCCTTGTACTGGACAGCCGCGATACTCTCCGGGAACCGTTCAAAATCAAACAGTCTCACCTGATGGCCGTGAGCCGCGCAGTCGAAGGCAACGGCACAGCCTCCAGCCCCTGAGCCCAATACAGCGATGTTCATAATGTTATCCTCATGATTTTTTTAAGTTGTCGGCACCTATCGCCGCAGCTATCCCTTGCCGGTGTTCAACACAAGAATGCGCAGACCCGATTCCAGTTAGTGACTTTATCTCGATGGAGCCAGATAAAACCAGAAGTGTGGATATGAATAAAACCAAAATTATCCTTACAGGAAAGGCCCTAGTGCCTAATAGTCTCTTTCGGCTCAGGATCATGAGATAAATCAAAGGGGATTCAGGCACCAACCAATCAGTGGGTCAGAATCGATTGCAGGAAGTACTTACCCCGCTCAGATTGGGGATTGGTAAAAAAATCATTCGGCGGTGCGACTTCGATGATCTGACCTTCGTCCATAAAGACGACCCGGCTGGCAACCTCCCGCGCGAAACCCATCTCGTGCGTAACCACCATCATGGTCATTCCTCCTTTGGCCAGATCGCGCATCACGTCCAGGACCTCGTTGATCATCTCGGGATCCAGGGCTGAGGTGGGTTCGTCAAAGAGCATAATTTTAGGACGCATACACAGGCCTCTGGCAATCGCCACGCGCTGCTGCTGACCGCCTGACAACTGGGCGGGATAGTTTTGAATCCTGTCCGCCAACCCCACTCGTGTCAGCGTTTCCCTGCCGAGCTTTTCAGCTTCATCTTTCGGTATTTTTCTGACCTTGGTGGGTGCAATGGTTACATTTCCCAATGCCGTCATGTGGGGGTATAAATTGAACGATTGGAAGATAAATCCGATCTCGGCGCGAATCTTGGTCATATTGGTCTTTTTGTCATGCACCTTCATATTGTCGACGACGAGCTCTCCCTGCTGGATGGGCTCTAATCTATTGATACAGCGAATCAGGGTGCTCTTGCCGGATCCGCTCGGACCGCAGACCACCACCACCTCGCCATGGGCAACCTCGAGGGTGATGTCTTTGAGGACGTGCAGATCACCGAACCATTTGTTGACATTATTGAAAGAGATCATGGAATCATCCCCCTTATTATGAAAAACAGCTCTATTCAGCTACGCTGCCGATTTCTTTTACAGCCTGGTACTGACCACCGTCATGCGCCTTTCCAGGAAATTCGACAGATTGATCAATGGATAACAAATGACGAAATATAAAATGCCCACCAGACCGAACACCATTATACCTTCCGGAACACGTTGCACCGTCAGCCAACCGACTCTGGTTATATCGACGACACCAATCGCGGAGACAACCGATGAGTTTTTTACCAGGAGAACATATTGCCCCACCAGAGGCGGCAGAATGGTGCGCATGGCCTGGGGCATAATTATGTAGCGAAGCTGCTGGTAAGCCGAGAGCCCTGAGGCAGTGGCGGCTTCTCGCTGCCCGGTTGGCACCGCCAGGATACCGCCGGCAACGATTTCGCAGATGAAACTGGCAGCGAGGTTGGTGAGTGCGATAACTGCCGCCGGAAAGGCTTCCAGTTCTATGCCCACACCCGGCAAAATGAAAAAGATAATAAAGACTTGGACCAGAAAAGGAGTCCCGCGAATGAGGTCCACCCAGGCTCCGATGATGTATCTTAGGAACTTGTTCCCGCTGGCCCTGATAATGCCGCAAATGAAACCAAGAATGGTTCCGGCGATCAGACTCAATCCGGAAACCGCCACAGTCATCCAAAGCCCCTTGAGGAAAAACGGCAGACTGTTCATCAGTTCGTTAAAGTAGAAGCCCCACATAATTTATTCCTCGCGACCTAATGTGCTTCCCGAAAGATCAGCCGTTTTTCAGACCAATTGGAGAAGCCTTTGAGCATATAATAAATGATCAGATAAAACACCGCCGTAGTCAGGAAGCCTTCGGTGGGCATAAATCTTTCCGATGTTAACGTCTGGCCTGCGCGGGTTAACTCCACGATCGAAATCAACGAAAGCAGCGATGAGTCCTTGACCAGAACGATTGCCTGTCCCAGCATGGGCCGGATTGTCATACCCAGCGCCTGGGGCAAAATGATATAGCGCATGCGCTGGAAATAGCTCAAGCCGGAAGAGATACCGGCTTCGATTTGGCCGTATGAAATGGCCTGGATTCCCGCCCTGATTATCTCGGCATAATAGGCGCCGCTGTTCAACGTCAGGGCGATAACACCGGTAATCCATTCAGGAAGCATGATGCCAAGGGACGGCAGACCGAAATAGAAGAAGTAGAGCTGCGCCAGCAGCGGGGTCGAGCGGATGCTTTCAATATAAATGCCGGCTATACCCGCAAGGATCCGGGATTGGCTGAGCCGCATGGCACAGGCGATGATTCCCACCAGGATAGCCCCAAGCAATGACAGGGCCGACAGCCAAAGGGTTGCCGCGAAGCATTGCAGGTAAAGCGGCATATATTCCAGGATGACCCTAAAATTGAATGCTTCTAGCATATCATCAATCCGTAAGCTTGTAGGTTAATGGTTCAATTTAATTGGTTGCGGACCAGCCGCACCGACCCGCAACCAGAATGATTAATTCATCCGCAAGATTCATTCGCTCTAATGGTCTTTCTTCCAATCCAGGGAGTTGACCCAGTAGTTCAGATTGTCATCAAGGCGTCCATCCAGGCTGATGTGAAGGAAGAACAGGTTGAGCCAGCTGAGCAGGTCCGGTGAATCATAGCGCACGGCAAAGGCCAACGGCGATTTTGACAACTGGCCCTCCAGTATTCGGACGCTGATAGGCGGACCGCGAGCTAAAGCTCGCTTGGCCTTCGGCCATCCGCCTATCGGCCGGCTGTCGAGCTTCGCTCTAACGCACTTGACAGGCTCCGCTCACGCTCCGCCTATCAAATGCGTTAGAGCCGACTGCGATTCTCGGCATGAAAAGAAAATAAAAAACATTTTCTTCCCATGCCTGCGATTCTCGCGGCTCAACAGCCGGCCGTTGGGAGGAAAACTGGCCGCCTGCCCGCGCACGGCCGAGCCGTCGTTCACGCCGGCATCCGTGTGCCCGGCAAGTACGGCATTGATTAAAAGCGGTCCACCGCCTTTGTATGTTTTAAGTTTGGCTTCCGGGAATGCTTTTTTGGCGTCGTTTTCACCGGTGGATCCCAAAAGGACGGCAATCTTTGTCCCTGCTTTCTTGACATCCTCGAGGGTCTTGATGGGGCTGTTCTGCTTTACGAACACAACGCTGCCGGTATACATATAAGGATCGGTGAAGGCGATTTTCATAGTCCTTTTCAAAGTCGGCGTCATGTCGGCTGCGAGCATATCGGCCTTCTTGGAGAGCAGGGCGGGAATGAGACCGTCCCAGTCGTAGTTGAGGAACTTGAGCTTCACGCCCATCTCCTTGGCGATCAATTCACAAAGTTTCACAGAACTGCCGGTCCGCTCACCCTTTCTGTCCACAAAACTGAATGGGGCGCCCTGGGTCTGAACGGCGATTCGCAGTTCTCCTCTCTGGGCGATTTCTTCAAGGGTTCCAGCTGAAGCGATTGTCAAAAAACCGAACAAAACAGCCAATGTAACCATCACGGTAAATACGTTAAGCTTTTTCATTTTTCCCTCCATCTGCCTGGTTGTTATTCGTGCTCGCGCCACTATTGGATAATCTCCCGTTTAAAACCGAATCACCTCCTTTTTTCCAAGCTTTATTTAGATTTCCGCCACACCTTCCGGAAGACACAGCCAGTTGTTTCTGGCTTTCATTATTATGAATGTCTCACTTCTAACCACATTGCCAATTTTAAGTATGGTGTCCGTGGTAAAACGATACAGCTCTTCCTTGCCACGGACACAGACCACCTCGGCGACAATGTCGTAACGCCCGGTAACCACACCCGCCCAGACGACATTGGGCAGCTCGGCTATTTTATCCAATATTTGATCCAGCTTTCCATGTGACTGGACGCTCATCGCCACCAGGGCGGTGATCATTTCTTGATGCTTGCTGGGGTCAATCAGGCCGGAAACTTTAAATATACCGTTTTCTTCCAGATCTTTGATTCGGTTGCGTATGGTGGGAGCGGTTACATCGAGCTGCTTTGCCATTTCGCCGATCGGCATGCGCCCGTTTTCCGTAAGCAGATGAATAATTTCGTTGTCCAGTGTGTCAAGATTTGCTTTGTCCAAAGATGCACCCAATTTTTTAATTGATATATTTTTATCGCCAAATATATCTTTTAAATAAAAATGTCAAGCGAAAATTTTTTAATTAGAAAATAATTTTGAAGTATTTTTGGTGGGAATATGTCTGATTATACCGGTTGTCATATATATGTTCCGTTCGCCAGATTTCCTGACAGGAGACCTTGCAAAGTATGGCGGCCAGAAGCTGTTTAATCATGACAACCGCTATGTAATTTTTTTATCAAAAAAAGGGGACAATGACAGTTTTATCCGGGATACAATACGAGCACCGGCATCTGCGCATGGAAATCTCACATCGAAATCGAACCCTTGCGGAAGTCGGTCAGACCGATCTGCGCATTGATCAACACCGGCTGGCCGTCCCTGGCAGCCTGCTTGGCCTGCTGAAATACGGAATCACAGTCCTCGTTTCGATCCAGCAAAAATCCCTTGGCGCCGAATCCCTCGGCGACCACATGGTAGGCGGTCCTTCGCAGCCTGGTGGCCACATCGTCATCGAATAGGGCAATTTGGTCACGGGCGATTTGCGTCCAGCCGGCATCGTTGCCGACCACGGCGATGACCGGCAGTTGATGACGCACGAAGCTGTCGAATTCCTGGAGACTGAAGCCGGCCGCCCCGTCGCCATATATCAGCCAGACTTCGGCTTCCGGATGAACCAGCTTTGACCCCAGGGCAAAACCGGCACCCACACCGAGGGTTCCGAAAACCCCGGGATCCAGCCATTTCAGCGGCCCCGACGGCTGCAGGACATAGGCTGCGGTGGCCACAAAATCGCCGCCGTCGGCAACGATGATACCGTTGTCATCGATGGCGTTATCCAGTTTTTGCAGCATCGCCAGTGGATTGACGAATTCGGTTTCCTGGCCGGCGATCTGAGCGATAAAATCTTCACGTCGGCGGTCATTTTCCTTGAGTTCCTGAATCCATGGGGCCCATGCGGATGGGTCGGGCCTGAACACATCCGCCAGGGCACACAAGAATAGAAAGGGATCCGACAATACCGCCAACTCAGGGCGGCAGTTTAGTTTCAAATCCGTCTTGCTGCGATTGGCCGCAATGATTTTAGCACCGGATCCCATAGCCCGGCCATAATTGAGACGAAAATCGCAGGGCATGCCCGCAATGATTACCAGATCCGCTTTTTGCAAGGCCTTACTGCGCTGATGGCGCATCTGCAGGTCATGGGATCTGCCCAAAAGCCCGCGAGCCATCCCGGTTAAATACACCGGCATCCCGATGGATCCAACGGCCCCGGCCAGCATGTCGATCCTTTGCGGCTGCAGGGTGGCCTGACTGCCGACTATCATTACCGGTCTTTGGGAATCGGCTACCAATTCTACGGCCTTGGCGACCGAACCGCTGTCAAAATCCGGTGCGCTCAATTTGTATTCTCCCGGTTTCATATCCGCAAATTCACAGGCAAACATCCGGTCGACATGACGCTGCAGATAGAAGTCCAGCAATTTACCCCGCAAGCCGCTTTTGCGGTCGGCCTTCGGCCTGGCACCGTACCATTGCCGCACCAGCGATTCGCTGTATAGTATGTCGATGGGACATTCGACAAATACTGGACCGGGCACCCCTGAACGGCAAACGTCAAAGGCTTTCTCCAAAACGGGAATGACATCGCAGTTGCGCCGGATCGTAACCGCCATTTTAGTGATTGATTTCAACAGGGTGATCTGGTCGATGTCCTGCAAAGCCCCCCGGTTCTTAAGCACCGTCGGCGCCGCGCCGCCCAACAGAATCAGCGGCGTCTGGGCCATCTGGGCATTTTTGAGGGCGGTCAGCGAGTTGGTGACGCCGGGTCCGGCTGTAACGGCGGCAACCCCGGGAACACCGGTGATCCGCCCGACGGCATCGGCTGCAAAAACAGCATTGACCTCATCTCTGACATCCACCACGCGGAGCCCCTTTTTTCTGGCTCCGGTCAAAATAGGTGAAATGTGGCCCCCGCAAAGGGTAAATAAATACCGTACACCCTGTTCGTGCAAGACCTGCCCGATAATGTCGCCGCTGTTGAGTTCCATAGTTTCCTCCGCCCGAAAATTCCGGATACCGAAAGCCTCCGCTTTCGGTATCCGGAATTTTCATATGATTAATGGACTTGCCGTTTATCGTGATTGTTAAAAAACCGTTCCGTTATTCGGATGTTTTTTTCTGCAACCGCTTATACCAGCCTTGACCAGCCTTCAGTACTTCGGAACTTTTTTTTGAAAAGCAGTATAAACCATTTTCTAGACTGGAATCCTTTTCTACCATGGCCATTTATTTTGACAGCTTCCCCGATTTTTTATATAAACGAAGCCTGCCGTTAGTGCACCCATCCACCGATTCTGGATCCCGGCCAGACACCTGATAATATTAGTCCTGCCGGTGATCGGCGCAACGGTTCTGACGGTTGACCACAAAAAAATGGAATATCCATGGTGTTGATAGACAAGCTGAACATAAACTGGCAGCGCTTGGCCCGGCTCAAAGACGCCGAATATTTTAGAAGAATCCTGAGTTTCAGATCCCAAAAGCGCTTTTCCACCTACCTGGTAACGACATTCGTTGTACTTGCCACCCTGTCTGTGTTGGTCATTCTGATCAGTTTATACGGTTATTTCGGCAAACAGGTCGAGTCGGAATTCCGCAAAAAACTCCTGGCTGAAAAAGGTCAGGTCGAAATCATACTCAAAAATCGTATTGCCAACATCAGCGGCACGCTAAAGGGTCTTGGGTCCGACAACATCATACGGGTGACCGTGATGCTCGCCGGCAAATCCCAGCTGGAAGCGCGGATCGCAGAAGCTTATCCGCCCCGCCAAGGCGTTTACTATTTTGTCCGCAAACTGCGCGATCAATCACTTACACCGGTTGGCTACACTGCCTTGAGCACCAAACTAATCGATTTCGCGCAGAATAACTTCCCCTACGGGGAGTCCGTCGAAGACGATGGCAAAACGCGCCTGCTGTGGTGGTTTTCGAAGCCGATTATGCACCAAATCCAATTTATGGGAACGGCCTATGCCCTCTACGATATGACCCAGGACCAAAAGCTGATTACCGACATCAGTCAAACCGTCAGAGGGGATATATCGATCGTCGAATCCGATCGAATGTACAGCCTGCTCTCAGAAAGATCGCAGATTCTCAGTGAAGAAATGCGCCGGAATACCGAGCTTCAGCAGGAGCTTATCCCCCTGGGCAGCCAAACCATATTATCCAAGATCGACGGCTTTGAAGACCTTTACTTCCAGGCATCGCTGCAGGACCTGGCCGGTGCCAAGCGCAATGTCGGCCTGTGGATCGGTCTGCTTTCAATCGTCATCTTAACGGTATCCATCATCACGTCCATCTATCTCGGGAATAAAATGGTGGCGCCGTTGCGCCAGATGACCAGAAAAGCGATCCAAAACTCCGAAGGTGAAAAGAGTCTACTGTTTGAAAACGATGACGACACCTACTGGGAATTTAATCAGCTCTCCCAAGCCTTCAATTTCATGTTGACCAATTTGAAGGACGCCGAGGAGCAGTCCCGCTACAAAGAACTGCTCGAAAACGTGGATGATGCCGTTTATATCGTAGACCGCCAGGGCAACGTGTTGGAAGCCAACGAGGCAGCCTATGTGACCCTGGGATACTCGCCGGAGCAGTTTTTCGATTTAAACCTGGCCGACATCATCCCCGAGGAGGATGCCGGGTCGATCATCGCGCAGCTGGATGAGGACGCCGGGCAGCCAACTTCGCGCAAAATGATGGTCGGGACCTCCCATTTCAAAATAGATGGTGTGCCCATCCCGGTGGAAATCCACTCCCGGGCCATGTCCTACCGGGGCCGACACGTCATCTTAAATGTAGCCCGGGATATCGCCGCACGGATCGAGGCCGAAAATGAAAAAAAGAAGCTCGAAAGCCAGCTGATCCATTCTCAAAAAATGGAAGCCGTCGGCACCCTGGCCGGGGGCATCGCCCACGACTTCAACAATCTTCTGATGGGTATCCAGGGCTATGTTTCTTTAATGAGACTGCAAACGGATCCCGCGGATCCCAACGCCGAGTACATCGAAGGCATCGAAAAAGCAGGTGTGAATGCTGCAAATCTCACCAACCAGCTGCTGGGTTTTGCCAGAAAGGGCAAATATACCCTGCGGCAAACATCCCTCGACACCATTATAGACAACAGCACCCATATGTTCGCGCGAACCTGCAAGGACATTATCATCCAGAAGCGGCTTCAGGACAATCCTTGGCCGGTTAGGGTTGATCCGGCTCAAATCGAACAGGTGTTGTTAAATCTATACCTCAACGCGTGGCACGCCATGGCTGATGGCGGCGAGATTTACATTCAGACCGAAAATATTTACCTGAGCGCAGACTATTGCAAACCATACGAAGTCCCGGCCGGAAATTATGTCAAGGTATCGGTAACGGATACGGGCGTCGGCATGGATCCGGTAATTCTAGAAAGGATATTCGAGCCCTTTTATACGACCAAGGAGGTCGGCAAGGGGACCGGACTCGGCCTGGCCTCGGCCTACGGCATCATTAAAAACCACAACGGGATCATCAGAGTTTACAGCGAGCAAAATCACGGGACGACCTTCAATATCTATCTGCCGTCATCGGATCTCAACGAAGTTGAAGAAATCGCTTCCAGCAACGCATTGTTGAAAGGCAATGAGGCGGTCTTGCTGGTCGACGATGAAGAAACTACGATTCGTGTCGAGGAGTTGATGCTCAAAGAACTGGGCTACCGCGTGATGCCCGCCATGAGCGGCAAAAAGGCCGTCGAGTTGTATGAAGAACACATGGCTGACGTCGATCTGGTCGCTCTCGACATGATTATGCCGGAGATGAACGGCAGGGAGACATATGATGCCCTTAAAAAAATCAATCCGGATGTCAAGGTGCTCCTGGTGAGCGGATACAGCCTGAATAAGCAGATCGAAAAAATGATGGATCAGGGCTGCAACGGATTTATCCAAAAACCCTTTGACATCGTGCAGCTGTCACAGAAGCTCCGAGAGATTTTGGAGCGATGACCATTCAGGCCCGATCGATCAGCGCCCTTTCTCTGGTCCCAAAATGATTTCGATGCGTCGATTCTGACGGCGGCCGGCTGCGGTCTCATTGGAAGCAACCGGCCGGTAGAAGCTGTAGCCGCGGGCCGAGAGCCTTTGGGGTGCAATTCCGCCTTCAAGTTGAAAAAAATGGGCCACGGCGGCCGCCCTGGCCGTTGAAAGCTCCCAGTTGCTGGGGAATCGTTTGCGCAATTCGGGGCTTAAGGGAACATTGTCCGTGTGACCTTCCACCATGATCTGCTGATCGCGGCTTCCCCTCAGAGAGTCCGCCATAATCGTCAACAGTTCTTTGCCCAGCGGCTTAATCTCGACACTGCCGGAGTCAAAAAGGATTTTGTCGACAAAGATGACTTTCAGCCGATCGTCTACCTCGACGACTTCGATCTCCTGGGCGGCGATCTGGTCTTTTAAACTGGTTTCGATCGTCTTCTTGGCGTCGTCCAGCAGTTGAATAACCTGGCCCTGGAGTTGGATGATGGATCGTCTCTTGTTCAGCTCCAACCTGAGCGTTTTGATATTTTCCTGCTGCTGCCGGTTGATGTTTCTGAGGTAGGCGGTTTGGGCCTTGTATTTTTTCAATTCTGCTGAATATCGGCGTTTGGCGGAATCGGTGTTGCTAAGCTCCAACTCCATCCGTTGCAGCTTTTTCTCGGTCTGTTTCTGTCTAGCCCTCAACACATCGAGCTCTTCTTGAGCTTTCTCCAGTTCGGATTTGCCGCCGGCAAAAAACGGCATCGATGTGCAGCCGGTATGCAATATCGCAACCACAGCAAGAACTAGCCATAATGACCTGAATTGCATGCTACAGCCTCCGGAAGGCATGAATGACTTTGGGAATCGACCTGTCGCCGCTGACGTCGAGCAAAAAACCGTTTATTCGCCTAACACTATACGGCACCCCAACGCTCGCACACAGGAGTACGGACATTGATAAGCCATTTCTATTAACAATTAACAAATAACGCTTAACTGAGCTTTCTTCGCTCCATTACAGATCTACTTTTTCGAATTTATCTCCCTGAGGGTCGACTCATAAACGCGGCGCATCGGTCCCCCGATGGCAACAGCTCTTTGAGCGGCTTCAAGTGCTTCCGGCGTCCGCCCCTGCTCCCAGAGCACCTGGGCCAGGTTGTTAAAAGCCGCGGCGGCTTGGGGATGAATCCGCGCGGCCTTTTGAAAGGCGGCTTCGGCGTTTTGCAGGTCGCCCCGGGCGTAGAAGCTGTTGCCCAGCCCCATCAGCGCTATCAGACTGCGCGGCCAGCGCGTCAAGGCGGTCTGATAACCCTGGATCGCGGCTTGATATTGACGCGATCTCTCCAAGCCGTAGACGGCCGCCAGGTAATCTGCTTCGGTCGCAGCCCCAGGCAGCTGAGTCGGCCTGAGCACGATCATTCCCCAGTAGTCGCTGCGCGCCCAGGTCTTCTCGAACGTGTAAAAAGTGGTCTCCTTGCGTTCGGTTTTGCCCGATCGCAGCAGCATATTATTTTGCTGAAAGTCGTAGCCGACCACCACCGCATAATGCCACACCGGAATCCATGACAGGCCCAGATTCTGCAGCACGATCACGGGATTGCCGGCGGCTATTTCGGGCCATAGCGAGTTCAGGCCGGTGAGAGGATAGGCGATCCTGCCATGACGTCGCGCGGCGGCGAGCATATCCATTTGAAGGCTGCCCTTGCGCGAAGGAGTGTAAACCTGGCTTTGAAGCGACTCCGGGGTGACCGGCAGCCCGCTGTAGGTCAGTGCCATGGCCAGGGTGGCCGGACCGCACTGGTAGGCGCTCTGGGGATAAAAGGGGACGGCGTCGAGTTCAATGACAGGGGGCAGGCCGTCCGGCAGCGCCGAAAATTCGGATTTTTGGATGCCGGAACAGCCGAACAACAGACCGGTTATGATGCACAATAAAAGCGAATGTCGAAAAATGAAGGTCGAATCCATTCCACAGCTCTTAAACTATCTGAAGTTTCATATAAGCGCTGGCCTCCGGGAAAAGGACAGCCGGTCTGATCGGGAAAGAAACTAATGAACATCGAACATCGAATAATGTATTCTGTCTATTAAAAAAAGCTTGAGCGGCCTGTCGGGTCGTAGCCGAAGGCGACCTGTGGGGTCGTAGCTCGAAGAGCGAAGCCCCAAGCCTGAAGCGATTCCTTCCTTCGAAATTCGTTATTCGACACTTGTCCACCGGAGGAGGATTCTGCGGTTCTGCGGTTTGCTTTTTAACTTAATGAAGTTTCACACGAGTATTCGAGAATTCCGCCGCAGGTGGATCAGGTGTCAGCGTCTGACGTCTCACGGTTCAAAGTTCAGATATTCGAAAGTTGCCGCCACTCATCGATTACATACGGAAACACGCAACGGTGAACCCTGAACCTTTGAACCCTCTAACCTTAAGCCTGCCGCTAAATAAAATCAGTATACCCCAGCAGTTCCAATATCACCAGCACGAGAAAGGCGATAATAGCAAGATACAGTGCGGTGCCCCCGGCATCGCCGCCAGCGGGAAGCTGGTCGATGCTACCGGCCAGGCGCCTGGCCTCAGCGTCCGAGAGGCTGTCAATCCGGGCTTCGGCCTCGACCGGATCTATTCCCAGGGCCGTCAGAAGACGCTGAACATCCTGGCGATCTAAAAAGGACCGCAGCCGATCACGGGCGTTGCCGTTGTCATGATCGGACAGAACGGCCTTTGTTCCGACCATGGCCGCCGTCACGGCCGGAACCGGGACGGCCATCATCACCAGGATCAAGGTCATCAGGACACCGACAATCTTCTCGATTTTTTTTATCCAACCCATGCATGTCTCCCTGGCTATTGGTGTATTGTAAAAGATTAGCAAATGGGAACAAATCCGTCAATTTACAGGTGACCATCACCGGGTCGGCGGCATCTAACCGGTTAATTGGCCGAACTTACGAATGATGGGCCCTCAAATCAAACCAAGAAAATCACAAGCACCAAATTCAAAATCACCAATAAATTCCAATGATCGAATTTCAAAATTTCATACATCTGATGCGAAGGCACTTGGATCAAACTGCAGAGTGGTCTATGGACCGGGGTTCGGGCAGCGATATAACTGCAGTGAATGTTTGCGTCATTGGATATTGTTATTTGAGATTTATTTGCTATTTGGTGCTTGGAATTTGGGATTTTTCGGCGCTATCGAACCTCCCCAACTGCCTGGTTTCGGATTGACATTAACGCTTACATCGGTGCCTCAAAGGATTTGTCATACCCGGTCATTTCGACATACCCCTGCCCGAAAACCGGCCGGCCTTTCTTCGTCCCCTCGATGGAGACACTGCCCTCCCAGTACACCACCCCGGTGCTCCCGGCGGTATTCATCTCCTGGTCCGCCAGGTTGGGTGTTATGATAAGATCGAGTGCGTCCAGCGGAACCTGCATCCGCCAACCGGCCGGATATATTGCCTGGGAATGGGGGCTTTTCCATGTGTTTCGAACCTGCACAACAAACTGGTCCCCGCTGATGTGACGGGCCTGCCCCTGATCGCCGACAAGGGTCCCGCTGGAGGCCGGGCTGACGCCCCCTTGCTCGGTTCGCAGCACGAAGGCCATCACCTCCGTGCGGTCGGACAACTGCAGCGAAAACCAGTCCCATCCCTCAAGGCCGGGCTCCAGCAACGCCGTGCTGAATTCGTGATCCATCCAAGCCGAACCTTGCACCGCAATGGTGTTCTCTCCAAGCGACACCCTTCCCTGCGCCGCCAGCCGGGTGAAGGAATAGTAGCAGCTGGCCCGTTCGGCGGTAGAGCCTTTACGGCTGTAACCGTCGATGCCGTGCAGCACGGGCGGTTTTTGCGGCGTCAGCGCCAGATCATAGCCAAATCCGTCCGCATCCACCCTAAGCAGGTGCCGATCCGGCGCAATGGCAACCGACCAGCTATTCACAAAAACGGTGGTGTCATCACCAGCCTGTGTGGCTCCAGCCATGTCGAGCGCCTCGCGGGATACCCGTTCCGCCTGCAAATGCGCCCTCGCGCTCAGATCGGAGACCGCCCCGTGGGCCAGATAAATTTGCTGGGTCCGCCAGGCCGAGGCCGCCTGGGGCCAATTTTGGCGGTCGGCCGGCGGTCGGATTTGGCTGCGAAAAAATGTCAGCTGAAAACCGTATTTGTCGCCCGAAGGCGACTGCAGGTTCCCCGTATAATACCACCATTCGGTGCGGTAACCGGGATGGGGGCCATGATCTTTGGGAAATTCCAGATTGCAGGGCCCGGTCACGGAAAAGTATCCGGTTGGATCAGCCGCATCGGCTTTGGGAATCAAGCAGGCTAAAAGAATTGGAATGAGAATAGAAATGGATAATTTTTTCATGCCAACCAACTTATCGTTATTTGTTATTGGTTATTCGTTAATCGGGACGGCTATCACAATCTTCTTATCATTTTCGGTAATGCAATTTCCTAGCGCTGGATACACTCCTGCGGATGAAACGGATAGGCCTTATCACTAAGCTCTACTTATAGAGGCAAACAAAATTAGATTCGATTACAACTCCTCGACGATTAACCAATAACAGACAACCAACAACTCCAAATGAATCTTTGATCCATGGGCGTTTATTCTCTGAGCAGATCGGCCGGCGGCTGCCTGAACACCATCCTGATAGCCGGAATGGCTGCCGCCAGCGCCGTGAAGACAATCAACGGCAACGACATCGACAGAGACTTCCAATCAACCCGATACAAAAAAGTCCAACCGAATGACTGCAGGTTGATCACATAGACCAGCAGGTAGGAAAGCAAAAATCCGCAGGCAATTCCGGCTGCCTCGCCGACCAACACCAGGAAAGCGGCTTCCCACAATATCATTTTGCGGACCTGCCCGAAGCTGGCACCGATCGCAAACAGCGTGTTAAGCTGCCGCGTGCGTTCCAGAACCATAACAGTCAGGGTGGTGGCGATTCCCATTGCCGCGATAACCAGGGCAATCAACAGCAGCACCGTGGTAATCGCAAAAGTTTCGTCGAATACCCTTAAGATTCCAGCGCGCAAATCGCGGCCGCCGACCATTTCCAGAGCGTCGCCCCATCGTTCGATAATTTGGATGCGCAGTTGCGCAACGGCGCGGTCCAGATCCTGCCCGCGGTCCCGGAAGAAAAGGCGTATCCCGCTCCAGCCCGGGTCGTGATATCGGGACGCAAACTGCTCAAGGGAATAAAAGACCACCCCCCCGCGGGTGCGGTAGTCCCTTACCACGGCCAAAATGGGCAGTTCCACCACCGCGTTTTCGACGCGGGCCCGGAATGTATCACCGACCGTCAGGCCCGTGCGGTTGGAAAAGACTTCGGATATTCCCACGCCTTGACCACTTTTCAACCTGCGCCGCGCGGTTTCAGGATTTTCTCTCATCCAGAAAAAATCCGCATAGCGCAGAAACACGTTCAGATCCAGAATTTCAAACTCGTAGGGGAAATTATCATACCTCAAGAAGTAGCGGCGGTTGGGAACAATTTCCACCTCCGGGCCCAGCGCCTGAAACCAGGCGGCGGTTTCGGGGGCAATAGGATGGCGAAATTGGTTGACTTCGTTCAGTTTGGGCGTCAGAAACAAGTCCCCGCTGACCGTCTGGTAGGTCCAGATTTCCACTGTTTTACGGAAGCTGAAAATCATGATAACCAGAGCGGCAAACAGGGCGACAGCCGTAATCAACGCCCCGACGGAGACCGCTGTGCGATTGCCGCTGTCGCGGATGTAGCGTCCGGCCAGATAGGCAGGTATGCCGGCGGCACGCAGCAAGGCCGGCGACAGGCAGCTGCCCAGGCGGATCAAAAACCAGGGCGCCAACAGGGCAAAACCGATAAATAGCAGCAAAACGGCAAAATAGGCCGGCAGGGGCACGCCCACAACTCCGGGCAGCCGGGATAGCGGCAACAGGACCGCAATGCAGACTAAACCGCCCAAAGCCAGCCTTCGAGGCGATTTTTGCCCCCTTAATCCGTGCTGCGAAATCTCCAGGGCTTCTTTGGGCGACACCAGCATGGCTTCCCGGGCCGGCTGCAAGGCTGCCAGAACGGAAACAGACAGTGTTACGCCAAAACTCAGCATAATTTCCCAGACACTCAGGGACAGCGCCGACACCTGGACGCGTACAAAAAGAGTGGAGATCGTCTGGCTGACACCATGGAGCAAATATTTGATCAGAACGCTGCTGATCGGAATGGCCGCTACCCAGCCGGCAAGGCCCAACAGGGCGCCTTCTGCCAGAAATACCCCAAATAGCAATCCGGCAGACGCACCGGTGGAGGGCAGCACAGCCAGTTCGCGGCGGCGGGCGGCAGCATTCAGGGCGACCAGGCTGTATATCAGGAACATCCCTACAAACAAAGAAGCAAAACTTAAAATGGAAAGATTCAGCTGATAGGCCCGGATCATGGCCCGGCCGCTTTGCCTGGCGGCAGTGGGTGTGTTCAACATAACGCTCTCGGGAAGTATGTCGCGGACGGACGCCAGGTTCCGTCCGGTGGCGCCGGGGCTGAGCACCAAATCTATGCGGTCTACCCGGCCGAAAGTACCGGTAAATTCCTGAAATGTGGCAATGTCGGTGATCGCCACCCGACCGCCGTCAACCAATGCCAAACCCTGGGCCGTCAGCACACCGGCGATGTTAAATGCGGTCGTTTGGTGGGTGTGCTCGAGGACGACGCTGTCGCCGCGGTGCCATTGATATCTGTCTGCCAGCGGGCCGCTGACGACCAGGGTGTACGGATCGCCAAGCAGATCCAACCAGATGTTTGTCTGCGGTGTGTGCGAGTCGTCTATTTGCCAGCTGCGTATGGGATTATCCAGAATCGGATCGAGACCGATCAGCAGGAATGGTCGCTTATCTGCCGCCGCAGGCCTGACATAGGTGGACAGCAGCGCCGAGGCGCTGCTGATCGCCGGATGCCGCAACAAGGCAGCGATTAATTGCTCCGGTACGCGTCCACCCGGCTGGGCCACCACCATTTCGGCCTCGCCGGCAATCAGATCCATGCTCTTGGAAAAGGAATCCAGGGAAGCGTGGATGGACAGCCTCACGCTTGTAAAAACCGCGGCTCCCAGGGCAATCCCGCAAAGAACGGTCGCTGCCCGGACCGGGTGGTTGCGCATGTTGCGCAGGCTGAACCAGACGAAGAACCGGAAATAGAAAAGTACGCGCTGCATATCGGGTATTTTGGGATGATGAGGTTTTTGGTGTTTTGTATTTGGCATGACGAGCCGCAATTGCCGTGACCAAACACAAAACACCAAACACGAAACACACGCTGAATTCGGCGCTTATGAATTCATCGTTTCTGATCCACAATCTTACCGTCTTGTAAATGAATTTGGACCGTTGCCACTGCGTCCGCAAGGTCGCTGTGAGTGGCAATAACCACCGTACGCTTAAACTCGCGGTTCATATCGGCCAACAGTTTCATGACGATATTCCCGTTGCGGCTGTCCAGGTTACCGGTGGGTTCGTCGGCAAGGATAATCTGCGGATCGTTGATCAGTGCGCGGGCGATGGCGGTCCGCTGCATTTCACCACCGGAAAGCTGCGCCGGGAGATGCGCCAATCGATTGTGCAGCCCAAGCCAGCGCAACAAATCATCGGCCCTGGCTGTTATCTCGGCGGATTTTTTTCCGGCCAGCAATCCTGGCAGGCAGGCATTTTCGAAGACATTCAGGGTCGGCATCAGGTTAAAGGACTGAAATACCATACCGACGACCTCCCGCCGAAAATGGGTAAGATCGGCGGGACCGGCGCCGACCAGGTCATTTCCGGCCACTGTCAGCTCCCCTGCGGTCGGACGATCCAGGCCGGCCACCAGGGACAGCAAGGTGCTCTTGCCGGAGCCGCTGTTGCCTTTCAAAACGACCAGCTCGCCGGCAGCGATGCTAAGATCGACGGCATCGAGGCCAACGACCTCGCTGTCTCCCAGGGAATATATCCGGGTGAGGTCCTGGGCATCGATCAGGTTTCCGGCTGCGTTCGGTTGCATCGTGTCTGGTTTTCCCCAGCCTGTTGATTTGGCAATTCGTAAGATCTGTAAAGCCACCGAGATCCGCCCGGCCATCAAACATAAGCCGCCGACCGGCGCAAGCATGCCGATCATGCGGTCAGCACTCAGGGCCGGGAGAAAAAGAATAATTTCATCGTTTTGCCCCAAGGATACTGTCGCTGGAGACGGTGAACCGGGCTATTCGGCCAGTAATCCTTTATTGACGGCGTCATCGATTAGGCGGTCTATGTACCGCCATAGTACCGGCGCGCCCTTATCAACCGGCCGCATGCGCGTCTTTACCTGCCCGCTGCGAATCTTATTCTCCTGCCAGATTTTCCCCTGGGTGAAATAGTTGTGCAGAAAGGGCTGCACCCGATCCAGGGCATTGGCAAAGCGTGATTCCGGTGTTTTGCGCGCTTCGAATTCGTCCCAGAGGTCGCGAAACAGTCGGGCCTGATCCGGCGGCAGGATGTTGAAAATGCGATCGGCCGCGGCTTTTTCCCTCTCGGCCTGGTCCGTGCGACCTTGGTCGTCATAACGAATAAGGATAGATTGTGAGAGCGAAGCGAACCACAATCTTATCCTGTAGTTGGACAAGCCCGATATGGGAAGCACGGATCCTATATATAAGCAAATATATTTTTTGGGCGCAGGAGGCGATGCAG
>Ga0209671_1000056_pt1 | contig 45348 bp, 32 predicted proteins | sample WorMetHERISLAND2_2_FD_187401 | JGI IMG/M metagenome (GOLD analysis project Ga0209671, IMG submission 187401) | Marine gutless worms symbiont microbial communities from Max Planck institute for Marine Microbiology, Germany - Olavius geniculatus... | ecosystem: Host-associated > Annelida >...
TAAGTCGCTGTATCTCAGTAACGGTGCGAGATAGGGCCTAGGTTACTATTAATCACTAATAGGAAGTTGTACACTGGCTCTCGATTGGCGCCCAATTCAATGACTTTGAATGACCTTGAACGCCAAAATAGGGGGTTTTATAGTTTTTCTGGTGATTTCGGGTTGCGAGACACATTGCAAGAGCAAATTGTGCTGAAACCAATTGAGACAGACATGGACATGCTGTGTATGAAATTTTCAGCATTGAACGTAGATTTCGACGGTCCAAGTCTCGATTTTCTAGGTTCAAAGAAACCTGCGCACGAGGGCATTGGAGAGCAGTACCCCCGTAAAAGTCGCGAGGAAATGGCTGGAGATTGACTGACAGTTTGCGAACAGGAACTGCTATAGGCTTTCGCGTGTACCGTGAGCATTAGCTCAAATTTTTTGCTTACATTGTGATGTAGTTTTTGTACTTTTGTTTTTTTTTCACATGCGTGATTCTATTGAGTACTTTCTGTAGTACAGTTTTAATATCAAATAAACATAATAAGGATAGAATGGCAAAACATTCTATCTGTTGTCGATGACATTTCAAGAAAATTATAAACATCTTTCTGCGCAGTGTATTTTTTGTGACTATTTCCCTAGTGTTTTTTAAATGTTTTTGTGAAGTTTGTTAATGCAGAATGCCTAGATTTGTTTGCTGTATTTCGTTGCGTAGTGAAATAAATATTGAATTAGCATTTTGAAGAACTTTGTAGATTGTAGGTAGGACGTTTTGCCATTGTCAACTGCAGATGCAATGTGTTTCTGTTCTGATCTTAATAAATGCTTTGTATGGTGCTGACAGAATGGGTTTACACCGCTGCATCTGGCGTCACAAGAAGGCCACACGGACATGGTGACTCTGCTGTTGGAGCGCAAGGCTAACGTCAACAGTCGGGCTAAGAACGGCCTCACGCCGATGCATCTTGCGGCTCAAGAGGACCACGTTCCAGTTGCTGAGATACTTGTTAAGCACAAGGCTCAGATTGACCCTCAGACTAAGGTCAGAACCACCGGCACTGCTTTGCTAAGATCTTTACTAAGATCGAATCAGTCACGTATACAGAGATCTGTTGTAGTTGACTGTCTTCTTGTGTGTGTCATATTCTGATTCTGTTGAAAGTTGTCTTGTGTGCACACACGTTTGATGTGTGCATTAAATCACTACTTACTTACTTGCTCACTTATATTAGTCATTTTTCGGTTGATCAGAATTCTTAAACTTGTTAGTATCATGGCTACTGCTAACTTCTAAAATTTTATGTTTCGATAACAGGATAACTTGGGGGAGAAATTGACCAGTTAGAAGGAAATAGCAAGTAATATTTGTGATAAAATGTCACTGCTTAGTCGCTGAGTGATCTCGGCAGCCTGTAACAGATAATAGCTAAGTGGTTAATGGGAACTAAAGCTCTTCATAGGAAACTTGACTGAGAGCTACAAAGCATCACCTGCCATATGGGATTGCATAGGTGGCACCTGCCACCTAACACAGGTGAACGTGCCCCACTTTAACCCCGGCCTATCAAGGCAGAACTCGATTTGTTTGTCCCAGAGAGAGCGACGGCTGAGTTAACTTTGAAGGTGTTGATCGTTTACTTTTCTGACGTCTTAGATGTGCCTGCGTAAAGATGGACTTAGGTGGATGATTGAAGCAGCTGTAGAATATGCTTCGTGATTTGTATAATCTAATTTAAACACATCGTGCTAATGAGTATGAGTTTGTGATGTTTGTGCTACAGGCTGGCTACACTCCGCTGCACACTGCTTGTCATTTTGGACAACTCAACATGGTCAGATTCCTGCTGGAGCATGGTGCTTCAGTCACTTCTGTTACCAAGGTCACTCTCAGCTTCGTTCTTATCATCATCATAATTTTTTATTACTTTTTCAGAAAAACATCATTGCACGGCATTATGAGATCTGCGCAACGAGCTTTCTGGTCCCAGTGTTTGATATTTAATCTAGTTTTCTATGGTCACAGTTCGTGCATGATGAATAGATAATATTGGACTCGAACTATGTGATGTTATGCGTTGGTGTCTGTTGTGTATTCTGTAGTTGGGACATACACCTCTACACCAAGCCGCACAACAAGGCCACGTCCTTATCATTAAACTGCTGCTCAAATACCATGCCAACCCAGATGCCTTGACTACTGTAAGTCTGACATCATCTCAATTGTAGACAAATTAAACTTGTGTCATTGTGTCATTATTATGTCTTCTGGCCAATGGCCTGATTAGAAACAAAAAAAAATATGGGGTTAAAAGTAAAAAGTGTTCTTGTTTATTGAATCTGTCAGTGCAAAAATCTGTATGGTATAGACAGTTTGGTTGACAGTTCATGCATCTGCTGGAGGAGATAAGAACTTTGCTTTCACTTTTAACTTTCATGAAACTTGGCTATTTGGGAAAAACTTAGCTGAACATTATAGTTTGAATCTGTTTTTACGCTCAACAGCAGCTACTGCTGTAGCGCGTCTCAGCCATCGCAATTCTGTCTGTCCGTTCGTCTGTCCATCTGTCTGTCACACGGGTGGATCAGTCAAAAACGGTGCAAGCTAGGATCACCAAATCTTCATCGTCGGCTGCCTGGAAGACACTGGTTTCAGGAACCGTAAAGCTTTTCCATAAATTCGAAAGGGATCACTTTGAACGAGTGTGCTAAATGAGAGGGGGTAGGGAAAATTTGCGATTTCCAGCTGATATGGCATTGGCAGATTGAGACAGGTCACACACCCTCTGATGAGTACAAGTAAAACACTACAGATAATTAACCGCCGGTCGTCTGGCGCCCTCTGGCGACTGTAAAAGAAACATCGCTGCTAGGATGGGTGAACTTAGATTACTGGGCTTTCAAACATGCATCGTGGTTGTGCATTCCTTTTTGTGTTAGCTGGGCTTTTCTTGTTATTACTTGAAGTAATTGATTGATTATTGGATTGATAGTATTGCTGCTGTTGTAGACTGGCCAGTCGGCTCTGAGCTGTTTGGTTTTATATTGCCTAAGATCCTTTACTGTGTAGTTGTTGTTTATTGGTATGCCAGTATATGGGAGGAAGAATCAAGGAAGACAGCCAAAGAAATGGATAGATAATATAAAGCAAGACATGGACACAAGAAAGATATAATTTCATGAAGCGATGGCCACAGTGCATAGCAGAGCCAAATGCAGATATCTAATAGCAGCCTCGTACTTATTTTCCTGATAGAAGAGAGAGAATGAGGAAGAAGATATTTTAGTATTCAGTGCAAGAGAGTTTAATTGATAGAATGGCTGCTGTTGTAGACTGGCCAGTCGGCTCTGTCAATAGCCGAACAACTTGGCTTTATCTCAGTAGTTGAGATCCTGCGTCAGGTGACTCAAGTGATTGTCACGACTACGACCAACAAATACAAACTTCACGCGCCTGAAATCATGCATGAACCTGCCATGTCAGACGACGACGATGATGGTATGGCTAGTAGTAGTAGGGTGGTTTGGTAGTGTAATGGGTAGAACGTCGGACTTATGATTAAAAGGTCATGAGTTTGATTGATGGTTGGGTTGCTGTCAAGTTCTTGTTGCTAGGATGAGTGAATTTGCTGATAGATAAACCACCTTGTTACAAGTATAACCTACACCAAGTCCAACTCAGCCTTCCATCCCTTTGGGGTAGGTAAGTCAAGTGCCAGTTTGGTTGGCTGGGGTTATGGTGGGGTTTATTTATCTGTGTCAGGTGGCAGATAACACTGTGATCCTATATGGCAGGTGACACTCTGTAGTTTTGTGATGTGTTACCCATAAAGAACTTAGACATTCTTTTTTTAACTTTTTAGTAGTAAGGTAGTAGTAAAGTAGTAGTAGTAGTAGTACGTTCCGGTCTGTTAATACTTACTAGTATTTTAGGTGGCATCACTGAAAAAGTCTCAGCCGACAGCCAGCTATCACACTCATGTATCCACCTTACCCTGTTGGATAGAATGAGATGCCATTTGGCAGGGACACTCATGTTGTCCCAAGTAAAACTCCATAGTAGACTTGGGCCCAGGTCTGTCAAGAGAATGGGAGATTTAATGGATGGAACTTTTTAATCAAAATTTGCATCCGTGTTAGTTGTTGTAGTGGTTGTAATGGTAGCCGATAATGACATGTATTGGTCTGGCCAATGTAGAGACAAATATTTGACTCAGCTGGCTGAACATTTGTACCACAATTGTAGTAGTAGTAGTTGTTGTTGTTGTTGTGTGTAGACACTAAGTTGGCAGAGGAGTCGTATCAGTACCTGACAACTGGCGAGGATCTCCGAGGTCTACAGGAAGAACCACTCACCAGACACAAGGCCAGGCTCACACTTTGTGCTTTTGTCTAGATTATCATCCGTTTTCAACTTTTAATAGCATCATATAGAGTATATACATCACTGCAGAAAACCTCCATCCATATAATAACCACTTGTTAATAACCAGGAGTCAAACCAGCGACTTCAGAATTGCAAGTTTTTCAGTCCGTTCTTTGATAGTGTCATCTCAATCTCCTTGTGTGTCTTGTGCTGTCTCTTTGGCTATGAAGAATTGCAGCACATGCATTGTCTGCTCTTGTAACGTAGCCAAAGTGTCATGGTCATAGTTTACACCATGGCACTATACAGATGCGGTAATAATAAATAGTAATAGCCACGACAGAGTTTATGGTGCTGTCATCACAGCAGTTAACTGCCACTGTGAAAGTTCGCTCGGTTTATTTAGCGAGTGCAGCACAAGCGCCAGGTGGCTGCTGATCTTTGGACCAAGCCAGTCGACTTGAGCCTCAGATCTGTCTGTAGGCAGCTACAGTACTATATGTACAGGGTGGGTCAAGAAAAACTGGATCTGTTTGAGCGTTGATAACTCAGCGATGGTTAGTGGTAGAAAGACGTGTGATACATCAAAAGTTTCGGAATTCTGTAAAGAATAAATGACAAATTTGGATAGTGAAGCATTTAAATATTCTTAGCCAGATTAGCATAAATATTCGTCACCTCCGAAATTCTGCTAAATTTGACTCGTAGCACATGGATTTAAAATGGATATTTGAGCTTTTATAACTTAGCGATGTTTATTGATGGAAAGGCGCGTAATATGCCAAAAGTTTTGAAATTGTGTACAGAAGAAGTGTACAAGTGTACAACTTGCATGTCTCGGCATTTAAATATTCTTTGCCTGATTTACAAATCTGCCCCACACCTAAAATCATGCTAAATTGGCAGTAACACATGAATTTAAGTTGATTTTCATTCAGCATACAGTAAAATATCAACAATCATTAACACACACGTTTAGTTTAAATGAAATTCAACACTGGCAGTTAGACACCATCTGCATTCTTAACCATTGTCAGTTTTTTAGCAGCTAATCAACCACTGGAGTCAATGTGTTTAGGATCAGCTGAGCCCAGCATTCGATTAGCACACGTTTTAGCTGGTCAGTTTCTTAAATTTTGTGACCATGCTATCTGTTGCAATGCCCACACACTGAATAATTCACAGAATTTAAATCTGGACGTTTTGGCAGTGAGTTTTTGAGTTCAGTGAACTCGTGCACATGGGAGTGCAGGCAAATGCCTAATTTCAGTGGTTATGAAGATTTTGCAAATTAGGCAAAGAATATTTAAATGATGTGCTATGCAAGTTCGGTCTTTTTTGTCTACAGCATTCTAAAACTTTTGACATATCACACGGCTTTCTACGGCTAACCATCGCTTAGTTATCAACACTCAAACAGGTTCGGGTTTTTTGGCCCACCCTGTACACTCACCGTCACCATTCATTGCTACTCATCCTTAAAGCTGTTACTCATTTTGTCATTCCACAGATGGTAGAAGGCTGAGTCGACCTAGCTGGCTGATTTCATACCGAGATGGTAAACCTGCCATCCAACTACTAACCAGGCACACTGTGGAGTAACTTTGTTGTTTTGACTCGATGCATTCCTGCTGCTCCGCACCACCAACCTAGCGGTGTTGTATGATATCTACGTGTAGGATCGTGACTTGTTTGAATTTGAGCAAAGCGGTCGTCGCAGCACGACGTCGTCAGTCGGAGGTCATGGTCAGATACAGGACGAGCTGCGCTACACGACGGAGCCAGACGAGGCCGGGATTGAGTCGCCAGCAATCAGAGATTTGCAGTACGCTACACTGATGACACAGGAACAACAGATGCCACAGCAGCAACAGCAGGTTGTGATATTTGAGGCATTGTGTTCCCAGAGTGTTCGTGCATTCGTGCATGTGTCTCGAACAAACGTTGTTAGCAAGATATTTGTTGACAAAATTTGACTAAAATTCTGCCACTAATGGACTTTGGGGCGAGGATGAACGCATTAAATTTTGCGGTCAAAAGCTCAAGGGTCAAGGTCACGGTGGGGTCGAATATGCGCCGAAATGCACTTTTTTGGCCTTGTAGTTGTCACGTGTTTGCAGAGGCATAATAGTCAATGGAGTTGTAACTGCCATTTAGTTGAATTCGACTTTGGCTTGGTGAGTATCATTTCACTACAATTTTGACTTAATTTTGGCTGAAATCATTCAACTTTAACTTGTCAAAGAGAACAAAAGCAAGCAAAATTTACAGATTTAGTGACATTTTAGTTTTAGTATCCATCAGTTGTTTCAGCAATCAAGTTCATATTGTATAGTTGTAGTCACCTGAAATGTTATACATGTAGTTTAGTTTCTGTTTAGTTTTTTGTAATCATTATATTTGATCATTTGATTGAATCTAACTTTGATTTAAGTCAAATATTGCTGTAGCAGGTGGATGAACATCGCTTTGACAACGTGGAGCTAGAGCGTCCGCAGATTGTGCAGCAGACTGAGTCCATACGCCGCGAGAAACCTCTCGAGCTTGATATCAGCCAACCCACTGCGGTATGTGTACGTCTCTGTCTGTGCATTTGAACTTGTCCTTCAATAGACAGCATTATGAGATTGATGACTGTCTGGAGGATAACAGGGAAGATTATTAGAACTGCCATTACCTTTCAGTATGCACAATAATAATGGTGAGTTCTTACAATTTTAGATTTAGGTCGTTTCTGTGTCTTATGTTTCACATCAGGTTTTCCTGTAAAGTTTAAACTTTCTGTTCTATTATTGTAAAGGTTAAACTTACTGTTCCGTTATTGTGTTGTGTGCATTTGCCTGGAAAGGCCGTCCCCAAAATGACCTATACTGTGTCAGGTGCGACGTTAAACCCTACACACTCACTCACTCACTTACATTGAACTTGATATCAGCAACGGTATGGCTATGATAGCATGGTAAGTAAAAGCGGGACATGTTGATATAAAGAACTAGCGATCAAGTGACTGAGTGACTGAGAGAATACCAACAACAACAGCAGCAACAATGAGCATGCAGAAAAACTCGTAACATTGCTGCAGCTGTGGCATTATGCAGAAACTGAAGCTCACGAGATCAGGATAACGAAATGTGCTAAAAGTATCATATAGGAGAGTTGGGGGTTGTTTTGTGACGTCTGTGGTACCAGTATGCATTGATGGATTCCTGAAACTTGCATTGCCTATGCATTTCAGAAGAAAGATTAAATGTTTAGGTGGCTCGGAAAGTCAAAGGATCAAAGTTGCAATGTCAACAGCATCATCGATCAGTCAATCAATCAATCAAGAAATAACCACTTTCAAAAGTGACCAGTGGCGTACAACACACCTAAAAACTAAAATAAAACTTAAGCATAATGTACAAAAAGTAAAAACTACTCAGAGATAAAAAGCTTGCTGAAACAGTAAAGTTTTTAGTTTCGTTTGAATGATGCAGTGTCAGATAGTTATTGAAGTGACGGTGGCAGACTGTTCGACGCAGCTGGTGCAGCGTAGGAAAACACTTGTTGTCCAAACTTAGCATGACCATGTGTGCTAGAAATAGCATTTTGAGGGTTTGTCTGGTTGTTGATATGTGGTGACATAGCCTCGCGGTAACATTATTGGTCGCATCAATAAATTTACTCGACACTGAGCCTGATTAGTACTGAGATGCGTGACTGTTTGTGAGTGTATCATCTTCATATTTGTCAAAGCCACTTAGGCCAACTCAGCTTTGCCACTTCTCTGTGGGTAAATAGAATTTGTACTAGCAGTAGTTATGGCTATGACTAGAGAATAAACAGCGAGATATATGTAACAGTTAACGTTGTTACCAGGACTGCTGGCCTGCTGACCCATTTGGTTGAAGGCATTGGCTGCTAATAGATCAACCCATCTGGCTGATTTGGTTTGTATGCTAGCTTTATTGGGTCTAAGCCTTGCTGGCATAAAGCACCAAAAATGGGATCAGCTCTTAAGCAGTGGGAACGTCTTCTGCTTTTTCTTTTGAAATGTTAGAGGTGATGTGAACAGGTGAACGGTGTGGACATTGTCGTGACGACAGACGACGCCCATCTATCACCATTCATGATGACGGAGACGTTAGCGACACCAACAGATGGCGCCTCACGTCGTAGTCACAAGTCCAGCATCTCCGATGCAGACTCACGTATGTACGGTGGCGGCTCGTCAAGTGTCATGTCTTACGCCAGCAGTTATGACCCTGACAATGTCGCCCTACGACATCCCGTCTACTCTGGGTTTGCCTTGCTTTATTGTCAGTAATCAGTTAACTGATTGTTTATTTGTATCAGACCTCTTTCATCTATATTCAATGGAAACACAGACAGCTCAGTAAGAACGTTGTAAACTGAGCTAATAAAATGCATTTCTAAAGAAAATAATAAACAGAAAAATTAACGTCTACACTGAACCTGACGAAGTACTTCGTCTGGCAGTCAACATCGATGCAGGCGAATGACTCTATGACAGGTCAGACTGAAAGCATCCGCAAGGTCATTCACGACATACGTGGATCTGGCTTGCAGCTGGAGGTTGACGTCAGGCTTAGTGCAGATGATGGCTGGGACATGGTCGGTGATCGTGATGTCTGGAGGCTGCAACAACCTGTTGCCGGTCAAGTGGTCCAGTGAGTGAGTAAATGAGTGAGAGAATACCACCATCAACAACAACAAGAATGACGAAAACAATGACAATGATAAAAATGATAATAACGCTAATCAGTAGGATGGGAATGAATAAGTAAGTAAGTAAGTAATATAATTGGTATTATAGCACCATAATTCACGTTATACAACAGTTATCTGAGGTCTTGCATGACACTGGTAAAATGTCGTCTTGGCAGAATAAGTGTGTCTTTAAATTAGTTTAAAAGCCACGCAATGGGTTACAGTCCGTTACACTCCTTGTTTCTGCCATGTGATGATGATAATGATGAAAATGATGATACTGTTGCATGCTGGTGCTGCTGATGTTGATCTAGGTTTCTGGTGAGTTTCCTGGTGGATGCTCGCGGTGGTGCAATGCGCGGATGTCGGCACTCCGGAATCCGCATCATCATTCCGCCGCTGCGACTCTGTCAGCCGATGCGGATCACCTGTAAGCTGGTCCGGCTCAGTAAGCTGACTCAGCCTCCTACCCTGATGGAGGGCGAGGCTCTGGCCAGTCGTGTCCTGGTCATGGGACCAGCGGGAGTCAAGTTCATGGGGTAAACTGCTCCTGCTTTGTATTATATGAAAACTGCTGTGTAATAATCTCTGAATAATGACAGTTTTTAGTAAATGTGGGATAACTGATTGCCCTTTGATTCTCAGTCTTACATTTATTCTGAATATCCACCTAGGACAGGCAGATAAATAATTGAATATGCATTTTAAATAATTGAATATGCATTACTAGCTGTAGCACTGCTTAAACTCTTTATATCTTCCACACTATCCCATTGAATTTTTGACGTTTACTTTATCAGTTGGCATTACCATATGTCACATGTTTTCATTCAAGATGTCCAGATTTTCTTCATCTGCCCCTTTTGCTTACTAATCTGTTTCAGCCCCGATACTTGTGTAACGGCACAGACAACTGTCAGACATATCAGCACACCAGTCGTCAACACTAGGTCTTTACTCTATGGTTGTTAGGCATTTTCAAGATACTATCTATTTTTCAATTTTCTAAGATTAACAGTAGGTTAGCAACATCAATGTACAAGTTACTACTAGTCAGCTTGTTTCCATATAACTTGGTGTTGTTGGCCAGTGATTCTTAAAGTGTGCATACAGGCTCGGTGTGAGTATACTGTCATGTATGTCTATCATTTTATTTTTTGCATTCACATTTATTTTATTAAAGGTAAAAAAGGTTCAAGTCCAGTACTTGCTATAGCACTTCGTACATGAGACGGACTCAAGACCAGAAGCGCTTTACAGTCTTGGAAGTGGCAGCTGATTGGCATGAGCTAATGATACCGCAGTGCTGTGTGCGGCCATCCATTGCCCACCTAAGCGAACATATGGACTCATGGTTTGCAGCTAGCAGACATACCACCACCCCAATCAGTCACACTAGGTCTTCACTCTGTAGCCTGTAAGCTACTACTACTCATTTCTTATCCCACGAAGGGTATGAGGCTGAGTTGGCCTGAGCACACAGTAGGTTAGCAACTTGCTCATTGTTGCTTGCAAATGACCAGCAGTGAGAATCTAACCGCAATCTGGAAGTTACGAGTTGACACTAGACACTTGCACCTACACAGGCAGGTAGGTGTGAACAACTTGCCCAATTTGCCCAACTCGCAATGAAAGATTTGCAAATCTTTGTGCAGCGTGTAGACTGTTAGTTGTGTGTGCACCTGTAGACCAGTGATCCTGGAAGTGCCTCACTTTGCGTCTCTACGTGGTGGAGAACGCGAGATCACTGTGCTACGCAGTGACAACGGTCAGACCTGGCGTGAACATCCGGAACTAGTTACTGAACAGTCGGTCCAGAACCTGCTGCGTGCGAGCTTCGAAGGTGATGGTGGTTAAGTATTTCTGTCGGTCGGGTTGGTTCGGTTGGGTCCCTCCCGACTTTTCTAAGCACGCCCGCTATTCCCTCCGCTTTTTTACTAGCTACTTACTCTCATGCTGACCTGCATGTTTCACAATTGTACTGTGGTTCCAGTTTACTGATCTAGCTGTGTCCTGTTTTTGCTTTAGATGGGTTTAACTGCATGTCTGTAGTCATTATTTTTATTAATGCCACTGCTGATGCTCTGTTTATATTTTCATTAAATTAACGAATCGCAGGCATGGAAAAAATAGCCACAGGACTAGGTGAAAGAGACTTTTTGAAATAAATCTTAAGATACAGTCCCTAAAATTCTGTATCGTTTCAATGAGCAGCTGAGGCTGACTCAGCCTGGCCATTCTTCATGGATAGTAAAATTAGTGTTGATAAGAGCTGAAGTCTGAAGAGACAGATACGTGATAAGTCAGTAGTTTTGTATATAACATACTGAGTTGCGCATAAGTGCATGTTTTACGAGTGTATTCATGTGACAAATAGGTAAAAATGTTTATTTCTAAATTGTTCAGTGTGTCATGATTTCTGACTAGTAGATTTTGCTCAAGTAGTTGATAACAGCTGTAGCCTTTTGCATGCTGAGTTTGACTGTTTTTGAACTAGTTTTGTTGCATGCCTATTTTATAGTTTATGACAGACTTCGTTTTAAGTTATTTGATTGAGATCTGTTGCTGTCAGAAAGGGAAAAAAAAGTTTATTTTTGAATCACTTGATTTATTGAAGCATTTGTCATATTTTGTGTTTTGTCTGGAGGATAACAGGGACGATTATTAGAACTACCATTATGTTAATTACATATGCATGCGTATAATGGAGTTTTTACGATTTTCGGGTAAGCTCATTTTTGTGTTTTGTGTTTCTGTAAAGGTTAAACTTTCTGTTTATTGCAAAGTTCAAACTTACCGTTCCATTACTATGTGTTTGTGTGCATTCTGCCTGGACAGGCCATCCCCAAAATGATCTATACTGTGTCGGGTGGGACGTAAAACCCTACTCACTCACTCACTCACTTATGTTTTACGTTTTGCAGTGCATATTTTTTTAGAGTGGTCTCTTTCATGTACTGTAGGCATGTCGGCTTTTGCATTATTGTAGCTCCATATTTTGTGTTTTGAATTGTTTTTTTTTAATTTTCAGAATATTTGTACATTTTTTGTGTAGATTACTCTTAGTGGCTAGTTATGGTTGCCTGTTTTTGTTTTATTTTCAAATAAGCTGATTGAATTTGAGTCTAGGTTCCATTCTTTTCTTCCAGTTTTCATCACAATTTGGTTAATTATTGTGTTTACTTTACAATACTGCCATCTTATGAAACCCTGTTATCAAGCAGTGGCAGAAATGCTTTCAGAACGTTTTGGAATCTACAAGTCAGAGCAGGGTATTTTTTAAGGCATATTTTATTCTGTTTTCAATGGTCTGAAACTTTTGAAGTGTCTATGTATATGGTGAACTGGCACTGAAATTATATGGTACTTATTAAATTTACTGTCTGCTGTTTACATTTTACTTACAAACATAGCAGTATTTAATATAAATCCCTATATGTGGACATGCTAAAATTTTTGGAACTTTATTTTGGCCATTTTTTTTCGGGTTACAAATTTTTTTTCAGGTTACAAATTTTTTTTCCTGATTGCAACCCTATGTGTGTAGTTCTGCATGCTGTCTGTTTTTTGGGTTTGTTGGCATGTTGCATGATACAGTCAGGTTTTTTGGCAGGCCGTCGAATATTTTGTCATGAAGAAAGTTTGATATGCTATTTTTGTTGTTATGTAGACTTGGAGTCAGCCGAGGAACTGTACCAGCGACGAATCACACGCATCCTTACATCGGACTTTCCCAAGTACTTCGTCATTGTCACGCGTATTAGGCACGACACTGTGTTGCTAGGGCCCGACGGTGGTCTAATGTCGTCACGAGTTAATCCACAGGTTCAGGCTGTGTTTCCACCCACGGCTCTCACTAAACCCATCAAAGTTGGCCTCCAGGTAATAAAAACCTAGCCATTTTTAGCAAAAAAGTTTTATTGCCTAGAACATATGTGTCGATTGTATGCATACAATATGGTACAATACACTTACATACAGTTGGATTATCCCATAAGTTCAGGCTATATCCCTGCCAAGTTTTGTGACAAATTACTGGTATCTTGGAGTTGATTTACACATAGTAAAAACAGAGTATTTTTGGTAAAATGACCCAACATTGCAGAGTTACTACGGTCATTGTTCTGTTATTGTAAGCATCTGACACATGTTTATTAAAAGAAAACTTACCCACTTATTTGCATTGTCTTACTGTGCACTGTATGTAGCGTTTACACACAGTTGTGCTATGACTAAGTCATGAAACTAAATATGTAAGTTACAACAAATATAGCTCTGCTTGAAGTCATCTGTGCGATATTTTGCTGATATGGCTTTGGCTGAGCGAGACACGTCACGCCCTCTGGTGAGTACAAGTAAAACACTAGACACTGTAGCTGCGGGTCATCTGTCACCTTCTGGCTACTGACTTAGACTTTGTTTTACTGTGCTTTTAAACATGCACCGTGGCTGTTGCGCATTCCCATTTGCATTAGCAGGGCTTTTCTTGTTACAGAGCAGTATTTGTTCTGGATCTGGATTTGGATAGTTAGTCAGCAGTGTCCCAGCACTTTTAGTTTTGTTAGTTTACATGCTAGATTAAACTCGTCGCACAAATTATGTATTTTCTATAACTGGCGTCTAGGCACAGTCTTTGCCGAGCGAGATGGTGACTAAAGTGCTTGGTCCTGCGGTGTTCGTCGGACCAATTGTAACGATTGAGCCTCGACGTCGCAAGTTTCACAAGCCAATCACAGTCACTCTGCCGTTGCCGTGGGAACTCCAGTCAACGATGACCAAGTACAAAGTCAACAACCTTCGCCTGCTCTGCAGCATTGCTGGTAGCTTACCGATTAGTATTTTATGGCTGCATAGTTTTGTTAAAAGTGTCCCTGGTGGGTAATTTTGAAAAGTCAGATTTATCAGTGTTTATCTGTATGCATCAGATTGTCAGCATGTCTGTGGTTGCCAAAGTTAACTTGGGTGACAACATAGCCATAGCCAAAAATTTGGGCCAAAAATTGAGGCTGAAGGCCTAGATAGAGCGGGGATTGGGTACTTGTGGAAAAGGGGCATCTTTACCAGCTGGGAGGCCTGGGGATCGTTAGAAGCTTTCCCAGTGAAGTTTGGGGCAAAGCCTTAGCTGAAAACACATTTTTCAGTATAGAAAAAGTCCAGAAGTGTATGTAGTGGGTACAAATTTTGTTTGTTTCACTGCACAAATTTGTATTCACAAAATCTGAACTGAAGTATGGGGGGTTTCCCCCTGTCATCCCCTTGGCTATGCCACTGGGTAGGAAAGCTATATAGCTTTACATTTAGATGCATTGTTTGTGTAAGCCTGCATGTGCTGGTGTGCCATCTGTTTATGATGTGTGTATATTCATCTGTCTAAGTGTGTGCACTTCTGTTTTTCTGTACATTTGCCAGTATGTGTAACTGTGCATCTATGTCTGTCTGTCTGTCTGTCTGTCCAGGTGGAACTGACAGCACCGAGTGGGAAGATATCACGGGCAGCACTCAGATGAGTGTTGTCAAAGGCTGTGTCTCATTCACATCTGCAGTCTCTGCGCGGTTAGTCTTTTGGCCAATGGTTACTAATGGTTAGGGCCCACAGTTTTCTGCGGGCCGCAGAATTTCAAGCCGAGTCTCGGAATTTGCCCTTATCCGTGGAATTTTGATATTGCCGCAGAATTTCACAAAATTTCTGCAGAAGTTGAGAAATGACCCATGATTAGTACGATATTGCACTTTTGAAAATAAAAAAATCGATAATTTTGTTTGTATGTTGCTAGCATAACTGAGCGCCACGCTAGCCTCCAAAAAGTGAAGTTTTTTAACAGAATAGGGCTAAGTTTAAGCACAAATGGAAGGCCATGCAGTAAGCCACAGAATTTGGACAATTTTGCCGCGGTGAGCAGTGGAATTTTGTGAACTGACCCGCAGAATTTGGCAAAATTTTCCGTGGAAAACTGTGGACCCTACTAATGGTTGTTGTAACCAATTATCCTTCCATTTAGTGTTCAGTCTGATGATGTTCCTGTCCAGTAAATGGAAATGACAGTGGAAACAAAAATCTAGATCTTTGCAAAGTGATTTCTGTACAACCTATGGATGTCTGTGCATTTCAGATTTTGTAACATGATTCTGATGGCTGTTAAAATGGTTTGTGTGTGTAATGTGTATGTATGTATTGGAATTCTCTTGTTACAGAGGGCACTAAATTTTTGGGACTTGTTGCCAAGATCACGTCTAATTTCTGGTTATTATTTCACTGTCATTTTAGCATCACTTTTTTTGACTACCTCATTATCAGTGTCATCGCAGGGAGGTTTAATGTGGCCTGAATTTAACAAGGGCCGAAGAATATGGCAAAAAGCGGAATGGTTGTGGCAAGTCCACCCTACTTCTCATTTGTATTCACCAAGTGGCAGCAATTCCCAGCATAGGACTGACATTTTGTCCGTGGAGCACGTTTGGGCTGCTGGTAAGGATTTGATCTCAAATCTCAGGGCACCTCATCCAATGCAATATGTTATCGGACCCCACAAATGTACTTGCCAATTGGTATCTAAGTCTATTGAATGGTTTAAGCACGGAGCACAAATGTGACAGACAGATGACAAACAGACCGTGCTACGGAGAAATGCATAGGAATAGGTGCAATTGTTTGTGCTGCAAGAGCGATTTCATCTTAAAAAAATTATTCTGAGGACCACCCGATTTGTGAAGTCGAATGGTCGCCATCTTGCTGCTGATATACAGGTTCTGGCTGGTATACTGTGAGACGCCTAGTGATGTGGTTCCCATGGCAACCAAGCTGTACGCCGAAGCAATTGTCGTGCCGTTCATGGCAAACTTTGTCGTGTATGCGAAACGCCGGAGTGACAACGAGGCTCAGCTTCGCGTGTTCTGTATGACTGATGATAAGATGGATAAGACTCTCGAGTGCCAGGAACGATTCCGCGAGATCGCTCGCAGTCGTGATGTTGAGGTATGGCCTTCCGGACTTGTTTTCTCCACATAAAATGTGTAAAATGTTTTTTTTACATTGCAGTACAATATTGCACTGTCGGATTGTCGGAATCTAGAGCACACCAACACATGATTGGCAACATCAGAACAAGAAATTTGAGCTAATGCTCACGAGACGCGCGAAAGCCTGTAGCAGTTCCAGTTCAGTAGTTTAGCTGAAAATTGGGGTGTACACACTAAGTTAATGTGCAAATACCAAATTCTCTATCTGGATCGCATAGGCCTAACGATAGTAGCGTGGCGCCACCTTGTGAATAATATAGACTTAATAATAATAATGGCGCTCTCGTTCAGGGTGATCAGGGTGACCCCTTCGAATTTATGGAAAAGCTTTACGGTTCTTGAAACTAGAGTTTTCCAGGCAGCCGACGGTGAAGATTTGGTGATCATAGCATGCACCATTTTTGACTGATCCACCCGTGTGATGGACGGACGGACGGACGGACAGACAGAATTGCGATGGCTAAGATGCGCTGAAAGCAGTAGCTGCTGTTGCGCGTAAAAACTACAACAAATCATAACACGTGTTTATAAAATGCAGTACCGGAGAAGCAAAAACTTTGACTGGTCAGATGGAGTTTCAGTGAACAAATATTAGTATGTATTTCTGTAGACAGAATGTATTTCTGTCAATAGAATTCTGATATTCTATCAATTTTTGTTCTCTAATGTTTAGCCGGGGCTTTGCAATAAAAACGTTGAACATCTGTCGCCATTACAGTTTATTGCCAGTGATAAATACAGAGATTATTGGTGTCAGAAAGAGTGTCTGGTTAGCATTCTAGTTAGTGCTATTCAGTTGCATTTTTGCGTGAGAAAATGCACAGGCATCAATAGCTTTTTTCTGTTTTCTCAAGTTTTGGGCTTGCTAATGACTGCATCTGTGGAATACAGACAGAAATGGAGGATAATTGTTTACCATAGCTGTTTTGAAAAAAAACGACAAAATGCTCTGATATAGTGAAAAATGCAGAAAAAGATGTTGTCATTTTGTGATGCTGCTGATAGAAATATAATATTGTAAGTTTATATCACATGATAATGATGTCATTTTCAGAGTCATTTATGTTGTCACTGAAGTTTTACATTATTTCATTTGTGCTTAAATGTGGCTTTATTTTATGGGTTACACATTAGTTGCCTCTATGTTGATATATTGTGTACGGCAGTGTTTTAAAAGACCTGACTTAAGAGTCACTGTATATTTCTGTGTATCTCATTCTGTCTGCATGGCTCTGTAGGTACTGGATGGTAAGCGTCAGTACATCGACATTTCTGGCAATCTCGTAACGGTCATCAAATCCAGCGTCGACACTTACAAACCTCCAGTCATCAAACCGGATGGTGTCACCAGCGATGGCAACGAGCCGGAAAAGCCGCTGTACGTGAGTTTCCGAGCATTCCGCGAGAACCGGCGTCACGTGAACGTGAGAGTATGGGATGTGACTCAATCGCCTGTGGGGACGGCCGTGTTTCTCGCTGAGCCAGCCAAGCAGCAGCGTAACCAGACGCCGGTCTGTATGCTGAACGTGGATCTGTCTGACGCCGAGGAGGGTCGATACATCGACACCGTGATGCCAATGGCCACCGCCGACACTTCGGAGCTGTGTCGCAGGCTCGCTGCTCTCCCGAGTGCCGAAGGTTTGTACTTTTACTTTGTGATTTTGTTTTTATTGTTTCCTCTTATGCACCCTTGTTGTGTTTTTAGGGCACTTACATCAGCTTAAACTTGACATTTTTAATGGAGTGATTGATTTATGTTCCAATGCCACTTTGCACTAATAGATCGCTTTAAATTTTACAGACTTGTCGTTTTGGTTTTTCTCACACGTGCTAGCCTGATGTAAGCTAGCTTCTTAGATGGAGGTATTGTAAAATTACCTGGTAGCTGTTTTTTGGTCACACTCAAGTCTGCACATGGAATTAATAACCCTCGTTGAAGTTACTATTATTATTACTGTTATTGTATACTGTTATTGTATATACAGTGTTATTGTTTTTACACACGCTCGGGCATTCACAGTGGTGAAAAATCACACATGTGACTGCAGGAAAGCATGGTCGTACACAACACAGATTTGAGCCTAAGTTGAAATGTACCAGCTGTTACATTTAAATGAGAGATAATAGTTTGAGGAAGACTTTATCTGTTATACCGCTGCAGACATAATGCTAGAGATACACAGTATGAGTGAGATTGTGGAATAACACATAATTGGTCCATGAATCTGTGCATGCTTTGGCAGTTCGAAGTGAAGTGGAAGTGTTTCCTGTAGGCGAGGAGTCAATAACGAAGGCTCAGTTGAGGCTGACAGACATTGCAGAAAACCTTGAGTCAGACTGGGTGAAGTTGGCGGAACAGCTCGGACTCACACCGGAAGAGATCAGACAAATACAGCAAGACTACCAGTACGTCGTCGAACAGGTTCGTAGTGTTATGAGTGCCGTTAATTTGGTGATGTGCACTTCTTGATGCTTTTTGAAGTATCTTAAAAGATTTTTAGTGGTTATAATATTTTAAGTGATTGAGACTGTGGCTGCAGAAATTAGCGATTAATAAATTGATTAATCGTTTAAAAATTTGATTGAGTTGGAACTGGTGATGTTTGTTGATTTCTCCCTTTGGCCAATAGAATACAGAGCTTGATGCTATGTCATTGAGTTCTAACAGTCTAGTTAATATTGTAAATAAAAGAGATAATGTTTTCACTCAATTTTTTAGCCGACTGTACTTTAGTAATGGTTGAGCTGTTGTCATGGTTGTTGTTCGTCTGTCTCTCCATCACGGATGTATTGTGGCTAAATGGTGCAAGATGGGGTCTAGGTCGCATTATCGATATCTTCACAATGTAAACATAGTTTGATATGGGGTAAACCATGTTTACACCCTGAAGATATCGATAATGCGACAGTTGGAGATATAGTGAGATTTATTAGAAAGTCTCACAGATTCCCCGAAGTACTTAGTTGTAACTAGTGTTTTGATGGGGACGGCTGATGAGCACATATGGCGGCTTAAGCCTCCGGGCCGGTACTGCTGCCCTGCCCCGTGTTGGAAATTGGAAAAACTGGAAATTTGCTGTTGTCATTCATAGGAAGTTCTGTTTTTATGTGTCTGTCTGTCTGCGCAGCGGCGTAATGTCACAATAACAATGATGTCATTATGTCACTAGCAGATTATGCATTGTCTGTGATGTTACCAACAACAACTTTGGCAGTAGTTGTAGCTATACAGTCAGCCATTAAAGAATGAAGTTTAGTTTTTGATTACATAACAAATTAATGCAAAAGTGTTTAAAATGCTGTTTTGTTATAATTCACTAGGCGGATATATGCGATCTCATAAGCGGCTCCGCTTCTAGTATTATGTGTAGTTATGGTTTGTCTAACAGGCTCTAGTGATGCTCCACAAATGGGTTGAGAAAAACGGGGACGGGGCGACTGGGAACGTATTGGAGCAAGCGCTGAAGAACATTGGCTGCGAGGACATCATTCACAAGTGTATTCACTCCGTCGAACAGGTCACTGATGACTCGGAGAAACAAACAGCTCGTGCACAGCTTGGTCAGTTACCATATAACTTTCACGATCTTGGTTCAATTTCGTCAAATTTTGGCAAAAAGAATGTGTATCGATTCAACAGCCTTTTTCAAGTCAATCCAAGTTAGCTGGGTGCCTCTTTGTGTCTCAAAAACTGAACTCTTCGTATAACTTTCACGATCTTGGTTCAATTTCGTCAAATTTTGGCAAAAAGAATCAACATGTAATCAAAACTTGATAGCACAGTTTGTTACTTTGTAAAGAATCTTAAGAATAGAGTACCAGCTGCGGTTTTTCTTGTGGCATGCACAGTAGAGGCAATTGCACTAGGGGTCTCAAACTCATTTGGGGGTGCAGGCCACACTGCAATATATCACTCAGTTGGTGGGCCGCATTGTTTTTAGAGATGACAAAATGCAGTAATTAATACAGATGACAGAAGTTATTTTTACAGTATAGTTTAGAACTTCAGATTTTCTCCCATCTCCAACAAAGTTTTACCACTGATTTGGCAGAAACTAGGGAGTCAATGTTAGTCTTGAAATCACAGGTGTTAGCCAATCGCAATGTTGCATGTAGATGTTTACTTGTGAGCCTTGATCACAAAGCGGATTTGTTGATCTTTATTGATGAGAACCTGTTCACAAACGTACGTACAGCCAAACATCACCCTTATTTCGCTGGCTGCACAGAATAATTTTGGATACTTTTCTCTGGAAAGAAATTTATGGAAATTGCAGACTTTGGCTCGTTGCTACATATTGGCTAGAAACAAATTGTCTATACAGCTGATTTACCGTACAATTCAAGCTGCTAATGGCTATAGCAACAAACGCCAAGATGAACGTTTTAAGATAATATACTGTAATAATCACACAATAATGTGCAGTAACAGTTAGTCCAGACAATTATCTTTACATGTGTATATAAAATGGCTGGCTAACTATACATTTAATCGTTCTTCATTACGGCAAAGCAAGCAGCTTAGCAAGCTAACATACGCATATGGCTGAACTGCCGTTGATGGCTGTCATTAATTCAAATTCTCCAAGCTTCTGTCATCATCGTTTGAAGTCCAAACTGTCTTCTGATATCGTCTGTTGTTGGCTGAAAACGATCTCGATGTCAGGTCGCACAGTACACTTCATGTTGTCCCGGAATTGCCCTGAAATTCTCGGTTTTCGACAACACCTTTTTGCCTATTAATTTAAGGTTTTGTGATTACACGCTTGAACCAGATTTGATTCAGTCAGCGCTTTCAACGTACAATGTAGCCTCTCTGTCGCACTATGACCACACCATGGTTTTCAATATCTCAATACTAATTCTCACGTGAGAAATTTATCATTTCTCACTCACACATCCACATTGATGAACCTATCAATGGCTCATAACATCTTGTCACTTCAAATCATCACTTGTAACTCACCGTTGACCATCTGAAGAAATGAAAATGGTTCAAGTTGCCAGTGCCAGCGTTGGTCGCTGCCAGCATGCGGCTCCACTAAAGAGAAAGCAAATGAGAAAAAAATAGTAGTTTCACTGGGTTACTCGAAAAAATGCTGTAAAATAAATGAAATGACTTGTTCTTATCCTACGTTTTTAGAATTTCAGATAATGTGTCGCGGGCTGCAAATAACACCTTCAGGGGCCGCATGCAGCCTGCGGGCCACGAGTTTGAGACCCCTGAATTACACAATAGTAATCTAATGAAGCAAAAATGTCAGTCATGAAATTCTAAGTCATCGCACATTGTAACATGTTCGGGACAGAATGCAACCATTTGTAGTTACATTGCATGTAATATATAGTTGGATTGTGCTTTTTTATTTCAGCCATTGGTGATCGTGTATTAAATGAGTGAGTTGTTTTGTATATTGCATTAGCACAAGTGCCATCAGATTGCACCATATTGAAATATGCAGTATGTGATGGACGGGTGAAATAGAAAATACCACCATTTTATCTGGCAAGATATTACAACTGCTGCCATTACTGTGGATAGTCTGGGAGGTGTATTTGGCATATTTCTGCTGGGGTTATGTCAGTTTTTGGATGCAAAAATATGTATACTTGTCACAGGTCATCGACCCTGCATTCTGTTTTTTTGCTTTATGCAGGTATCAGTCTTTTCCATTTAATGCAGCAGACGGTGATTTTATCAAATGTTTAAATGTTATTGAGCATTTTCTTTTTTATGAAATGATATTATTTTTCATAGTTAATGTTTGTGAACAGATGGTCCGAGTCAAGAAGCTGAAAAGCCAAAAAAGCCACGTAAGTTATTTGCAACACTTGTAGTCTTGTATGTTTTGCTTACACTGTTATTATAGCATTTCACTTTCTTTTATTTACTATCATCGAGGATGTGTTTTTGTCTCAGTTTATGGTTGGCTTATTGGGCACTCAGAAAGTTGTTGATAATGTGTCCAAATTTATGGAAGGCGGATGGAAAAGTTGATTAAGTTTTCAAGAAATCTGGGGCCTAATTTATAAAACATCGTAAAACGTTCATAACGTTCTCATTAAAACTTTGCATCTTCTTTGTATCTTTGTCGTAAGTCAACGATGTCGTAAAATTGTCATAAAAACTTAATGTCTGAATTTTGAAAGCTGAATTTACCAATTCATAACTCTCTCGTAACTTTCTCGTAACTCTAAATTAGCCAGCCAATCAGCTGCTGTTATGTTGACCTTAACGAATCGCAACACAGTGTCACTGAGCGCCTCTCAGCGCACAGCGCTGCACGCTGATCATGTTTCCACTGTTGCCAACAGCTATCAATATAAACAACAGGAAATGAACTGATTTTGCGGCGATTTTGCTGCCTAAAGTTACCACAGACAAAATTTACACTTATTATGGCACTATGTGAAAATTATGTACTTATGAAAAATTGAAATAATTATAGCAGGCATGCTTGATGTTTTCCTACGACTCCTTATGAGCTGCCTCCACTTTCTCGTCACTTCTATCGTATGCTTCTCATAACTTTTTTGTACAATTTTTTTGTAAATTGTGTTTTTAGTAAACATGTTGTAAACCTTCCGTGTGTCATAACATTGTCCTAAACTTCTTTTACGATGTTTTGTAAACTAGATCGTTGATTTTAGACTCGGGAATGTTTTCTTACTGAGGTTAACATTACAAAGTTGTTGCCTCAGATTCTGCCACTGGTTGACATTGTGCACTTTAAATATGCACCTACTTATTTACTGTATATTTGCCATGGAATTTTAAACTGCAGGTATTATTAGTGTGGAAAATGCAGTTTGCTTTAGGAAAGCCACTAATGGAAAATACTGGTGTTGGTGTTTATTGTCACTCTTTTCAGAGGAATGTTTGAAATTTGCACTGGCTGGTTAAGATTTTGTCTATTACCATTTGTAATCAGTTAGCTAGCCAGGTAGTGTTGACTAAAGGTGTGACTGCAGAAATGTTTCTGAATAAGAACAGCTTTGTTACATACCTGGAGAGTTAACTGCATTGCTGTGTGAGCACAGCTGTGTTATCGGACTTGTTATTAACATCGTTCGTATGTTAATGCACCTGGTGGCATGCTGGGGCGGTGCAGCAATCTCACACAGGGATCTTGTATCAATCATACCCTACTCGTCAGTATCAACTTCGAGCGAAGCTGATGATCAGATAACAGCACATCACGACCCTCGTCGACCTCGGTCATTTGCCACCACTCAGTCAGACAAACTGACGTCGTCTCCGGCCCGGCAGGAAGCGATCAAACAGCTTGTTGGCTACCTGGAACACCTAACGCCTGATATGAGTACTAGAGAGATGCTGCCTGCTGTTGATGTGCTGTCCAGCCCAGGTAGCGGTTGCGGATAACGTGGTATGACACGGCGTTTGCATTATGACAGCATGATATCCGTTTGTTGTCATTTGTTGTCATCGTTGCCGTGTTAACTCGTTGCGAAGTTCTTTAAGTTGTTTGCCTGTTTGTATAATCGCATGGGTGGAAACGGTAACTGATAAATGATGGAAATTCATCAAATTTGAAGCTTTTATTGGGCATGACGAAAGAGTCCAGATATTTCAGCATGATATGCCATCATGATGGATGCAGGACAAGCATTTCTGATACTTACAGAAAACAGGAACAGGAATGCAACTATTCTTTCTATATTTATTTGTTTGTATTTTTGTCAATTATTCATCTTCATTTTGGCAACTGCTGCTGTTCTATTCGGAATGATTTCTGTTTGCCGCTAGATGTCGTCAGTGAACAGCTTGTTGTTCTGATGAAGGCAGCAGCAGTTGCCAGAATGTCGGCAAATTAATAAGTATAGGTTTTTATTAGATGAATTCTTACAGTTTATGAACTAGTTTAAGTGTTTTCTTTGATAATAGTATTTGCATGATCACCACAACAGCTAACTGTAGTAATGTTGTTTTTTTGATCACTTGTTTTTGTCATTTTCAATTAACTATTTTTTTCTGGCTTAGTTTATGTAATTGTTGGTGTTTTGGCTACTACTGCCCAGTGGTTTCCAGGTAATGGCGATTCGTGCATGTCCCGTGCAGTGTCACATGTAGTAATAGTTTGCTGTTTTCATTAATTTTTATTGTTGTCATTTTTTGCTAACTAAACACTTTGTTAATTTTTACTTGTTTATTAAGTGTGATAACATGAGGCAGGGAGCAAGATAAAGTAACTGTTTTGGCATGAAATGTTATGTTTCTCATTGCAGAAGTTTTATTTTGTGTGTTTGTGCATGTTCACATGTGATAATAATTAATATAAGTATACATATTTCAATAAAATATTAGTAAATAAGTAGATAAATAAGTAAATAAACTAACAAACAAACAATGAATAAATATGTGCGGGAATTGTCAAGTGTTCTCTGTTAAGGTCAAATGTCATTTCAAGTAATGTGTTTGCTATTTACGTTGTTAGTCCAAAGTCAGTCACCCATGCAAACTTTTTTGATTACTTGCTAATGTGGACACATCTTAGTTATCGATTATTTTTGCATTCCCTGGTGAACTGCAGATGAAGCTAGAATGCTACCTACCGCTTTACCTCAAATGTGTTGCCGCAGTACCTTGTGAAGTGCAGTTGTATGACAGTTCAGATTTCCAAGGTAGTGTGCCAACAGTTTTGAGGCAATGCAGTATAGTACGTGGTATGATATTCTAGCTATAATTTTTTTTCGGAATGCAAATGTTCAGTGATTAGTTTGGTTCACATTAGCCAGAAAGTCTGTTTGCCTTTTTTGTGACTTACAGTGTATCATGTAGCATTGTGATATCGTCAACGGAATGGGAAGATCGTATTGAATGTTTGTGAAAACTACATTTAGTTGCCATCGGTTGCTAGTAGATGTCACACTGAAGTGGCTGGTATTATTTTCACTGCTTTCTTGTATCCCAAACAAAAAGGGCTTGAATTGATGCGAATGTTCTCCAGGTCTGGAGTAACTGGTGTGGTTGTTTTTAGCTCAAAAGGTCGTAGGCGGGGCCGTCTGAAGTCAAAAACGTTGCATTAAGCGTTAGGGGTGCAGAGCTCTATGCAGACAATTACATAGTATTTTGGTGCTGGGCTGATATAGGGCCTCTTGCAGTGCTAGTGATTCTGCCTATTGCTACACATTTCTCCATAGCTTTTCCTGACATCTGTTACATTCATTCACTCTGGTTGAACTGTTTGACAGATTTGTATGCCAGTTGCCAGGTACGCTTGTGTGTTTAGTGACACCAGTGTCCTACATGATCCGGAATGTTCTGCAGACATTTTAAGACAGTCGCTAAAGACGTTTTTGTTTTCACAGTACTAGTGTGTTCAGCGCATTAGAGATTTTGACGTTAATGCGCTATATAAATTTACATTTGACATTGACATTTGACATTGTGTTAGATTTGTGGGTTGGCCCCCAGCCAATTGCAGCCGTACCGTCGGTCCTATGCTGCCACCTGGCAAATACAAACGAGGAGTTTGGTGGACTTGCCGCAGCAATTCTGCTTTTCGCTACATTACTTTGGTTGTCGTTCTAGTTTACTGCATGCTGCTGTTGCTGCTGATGCTGTAGTTACGGAGGCGGAACTGATGTCGTCAGTTCAACAGCGTGGCGGCATCGCTGATGTCAGCTTCGATAGTCTACGGCAGTCAGGTCAGTGTTAGAGTTACTTGTGTGATGCCAAACAGCTTTTCTTCAGCAACACATTTTTGCTTTGCTTTAGTGTTGCAGCGCAGTTTTTATCAGCACAACATTTTGTGGTGATTTTTTCTGACAGAGCACCATACCTGTAGTTAGTTTGCTTATAGCCACTTTTCTTTAGTGTATTGAATCTTTGCACTTTAAAGTATAGAAATAATATTAAGAATAATTAAAGCCACGAGAGCAAGAGGAGCGTGAAACTGATAGGCGCTATCAAAACCTGCCTCAGTCTAGTTGTGTCTGGCTTTTAGCCTTCATTGTGCACTATATGAATTTAGTTACTTACTTAATTCTGCTTCAGTCAGAAAGTTGAAGCCCATTTTCTCGAGCATATTTGTTTGTGCGTGCATGACATGCATTGATGGCAAAGGTTTTGTAAAATGTTTAGACACTTTATGCATTATGTCTGGCACTAGGACATAATTGGATGATTTCATATGTTGAACAACTGCTGTCAATTTACACAGATTTTTCCTTTGTTAAGATATTATCACATACTGTTGCATGTGATTGGATTTGTGTGTGGCTGTATTAATGCATTATATTGCTAACTCTGTTATGTTAGATTTGACATTTGTAACACCTTTGTTATGATTTGGTTTACATTTGCATGTTTTATGAAGTTTAATCATGCTATGTAGTTCAGTTTCAGTGTTGTCTCACAGTGTCATTATGTTTTTGGTGCATGCGTGTTTCTTATTTGTTTTTGGTGTGTATTTCTAACATTTTGGTTTGCGTATCGCTGACTTTTAACACGTAATTAGCTAACATATTTATATGATGTGTGTGTTTTTTTGACATTTTGGCAATGATATTTGCATGTGGACTTTTTAATGCACTGGACTTTTGTTCAACCCTGGAGCAAATATGCCCAGATGATGTCACTCTTTGGAAAATTGTGGGAAACAGAAACAGAAAATGTTGGAAATTTTTAGATAAAATTCAGACGAGTGAAGATAAGTGGGTGGTGATGATGTTGACAAAATTCTGTATTTTTTGTTTTGCTCACATATAACAATATATTGTTTCAGCTAGTTTTGCATGCTGACTGTGGCTAGTTATATGTCGTCATTTATCATTAATGTGTATTTTTACCGCTGTGGTATCATCACAGCTCTTTGCATTCTTAAACTCTATTTCTGTGCACATCTCTCATCATTTATTCTAGCATTTTTTCCCTTGCACGGAAATTGTAAAAACATTTCTTTTGATTAGAGGATGGAGTTGTGTAATCATAGAATTAGTCAAGGCCAAAGAGAAAAGTTCTTTTGGACCATAAGATGACACAGCATTCTGCTATCTAACTCAGTTGCTGTTATATTTGATGAATACTCATATTCACTGCATGCCTGCGTTAAAAGCTAGCAAAATATGTCCATCCGTTGTCGACATATTATGCAGCTGCCTGTAGCTGTGGAATTCTTAGCATAAAGGTAAAGGTAAAGGTGCCATATTCCCAAAGGGGCATAGGTGGGGTGCTTATTTCGTGTTTTATGGCCATTGAGTTCGTAGGTGGATAGACCACTGAGTCCGTGATGCATGGCCAGTGCGACAAAAGACCTACGGTTACCTTCCCAGCCGCAGAGCGTCACCACCCTTTGACCACTGGTACCAAATTATTCTGCTTGGTGAACAGAGGTACCTGTGCATGAACAACTTGCCCAGGGTTGTTACCTGGCAGTGCACCGGGTGGGAGTCAAACCTGCAACCTTAGAGTTACAAGTTTGGCACGTTACCGTTACACCACCAAGTTACACTGCGTAACCCAAACTCTATAACTCTCAACTTTTCATCATTTTAGCTGTTAACTGGTACACTGGTTACTCCTGCTCTGGGAACTTTCATACCAGTCATGGTCTTTCTATGCTTTTTTACATGCGAAAGCTAGCCACGAGAGCTAGCATAGCTAGCTAGCTATAGCGCATATTAGCTATGGTAATTTGGTCTTGGTGTCTGTCTTGTGTCTTTTGTCTGTCACATCCTGGTACCGTTCCAAATCAAGGTGAAATAGAGTCTTCTGGATTTTTAGTGAATTTTTGCGATTTTTGGCTGCAGAATAGTGAATTTGTACAAGATGGATGGACATAGATCAAAATTATCTGCGAACAGGAACTGCTATGTGCTGTCACGCATCTCATGAGCACTAGCTCAGATTTCTTGTTTTGTTTTTGTACGGACACAGACAAAGCATGCTAGATAGTGATCATTGTTGCATCTTGTGCAGCACTTAGTTACCTCTAGCTGCTTATGATAATGTAATATTTGGGGTTTTTGTATTAGTGCATGGTTTTTATGTATTGTGTGATGTCAACATGTTGACACTGTATTTTTTAACACAGTTTAGTCTGGTTATTGGTATCAGTAGAGTAATGTCTAAATTCTGTTATTTTGCTCAAAAACTGCTATGTCAAGATAGACAAGTCTAGCGTGTTTCTGACAAGCTTTTTTGGTTTTGTCATCATTGGCTTGTTTTTGTTTGAAAACCTGATTAAAACGAAATCTGACAACTTGTGGAAGACCTGGTAGCATATCTTAGATGTGTCTAACAGAATTTGGACATAATGTAGCATGCAGCATGATATGGACTGACAAGCTGTCTCTCTGCCTGTCTGTCTATCAGTCTGGCATTCACTGTCTGCAGCTTCGTCAACAGTGTCAGCAGCACCGCTTCGGCAAACTTTTGAGGACTGGGCGCTACAGACGACGCCATCACCGTCCCATCTCACCACCGCGTCGATGTCCGGCAACACAACGTACATGGAGACGGCCTTTGAGGACTGGGTTGAACAGCAAGAGATGGACCTCAACCAGCCATCGGCCGAATACCCAACGTTAGAGGAGCTTGGCGGTGGCAATGCTGCGGAGAATGGTGGGATTTTCGGAGAGGATGATATTCGCTGGGAGACAGTGGAGGGAGAAGCGGAACTCCGGGTGGAACTTAACGATAGTGAGGAGACACTGGACGATGGTACGACCGTTCGTCGACAGACGGTCACTCGACATCGTGTCTGTCCGGTCTTCGACGTACTCATTATCAACGGCGTCAGCACCGAGCATCGTCGAGGCACCGACCGGCTGCTCGACATGAGCATCGAGGAGGACGTGCTGGTGCTGCCACCTGGGGTAGAGGATCCGGACCTCAGTGACAACCTGCGGACCACCACCGACGTCCAAGAGCTGGAAGAGTCCTTGGATGATGGGACTCCGGTTCATCGGCGGATCACTACCACGACTATTGTACCTGCAGTTCCCTCTGATCTTCTACCATCTTTCGAACCTTTGGAGCCTGCCTCTCGTTTCACCGGGGAGCAGGAATTTGAACCTTTTTCCACAGAACCGATTGATTCTGCATTACAGTTTGAACAGACTGAACTGAATCGGCCGATAACTGATGTTGACTTTGGCCAGTATGAACAAGTGACAGGGTTGGAAAGTACTGGCAGATCTTTTGAACCGGCAGAGACTGCTGGAATTTCCGATTTACCCAATCCTGAGATGAATATCGAGCGTTGCGCCGAGCAAGTCGTGGCTCAGTCGGTAGCGGCTGCTCTGCAAGAAGTACACTCCACATCCCCAGGTAAGTGCTGGACACAAACACGTGCTGCAGTGTTATTGGTCAATATTGTTACCTCTGCCAAGAAAAGTGGGGGGGTTATGTGATCTCTGGCATTTATTTAAGTGTTGGTTTGTTTGCTGGCGGGATTATGCAGAAAGTTATGGGCAGATTTGACTGAAATTTTCCAGAACATTAGACTTGGCCCAACTTATTGATGGTAAGATTTTGCTGGTGATCTGCGTCCTAATCTTGATCCAGGTCAGGGTTTTCGGTTTCTTCATCAGTGCAGGTAAATAGATTTTGATGGTGATGCCATCTGGTAGACATGACAGCAAAAATTTACATAGCCTTGGCAGAGGTTTGCGCTCTTTGAGTGCTCTTCTAGTTTATACTGTTGAGCATTGATGATTTGCTGACTTGTTGTGTGGTGGATCTGAACAATGCTGCACATATTCAGATTCATTAGTATGAATTTTGTCTGCTGTTGCATTGAATGTAGTTATTTGGTGAGATATATGATCAGTAATTGTGCACTGATGTGGTAATCGATCTATTCCGTGGCATATCAGTAGTTGTATACTGGCAATTGTGAATCAAAGCATGGTTAAGATGTTGCACTGCTGTGTGATCATTTCTATGGCGTTCATTAGTTAATAGAATAAATTGAATTGTTTTGTTAATTCAAATAGCTGCTATTTTTGGTTATTGAAATTGACCCTGTATTTCTTTTAACCTCTTTTCATAGCTGTTTATTTCTGTAGCTGTCTTCTGGTAGTGGTAGTGATAGTGGTAGTGATAGTATTAGGTTAGTGCTAGTGGTAGTTGTGTAGCCGCAGCAGTAGATCAGATCATGTTTTCACTCTTAGTGAATTGGCTTTGGACTAAAGCTGTTTGGGGCTTTGTTTCTGACCTGTTTTCCGTGAGTTGGCTGCTTGATTTTTTGAATATTTATCTTTCTTTCTTCACTGCAGCTATGAAGTTGATATTGTCAATTTGGCTTACAGTGTCATGAATGCAGATTTTTATGCAGAGAAAAATGGTGTGTGCAGTATTTGAAAACTTAAAGCAGCACTAATGACTTTTCCAAGGTCATTGAAATTTGACTGAAGGTCAGATAGGCACACCAGTTACTTCTGTCTTGAAGCAGCCTAATGCTGGTTTTTCTGTGCTATTCAGCTTTTGAGTAAGGAGGCCGCATGAGTCAGACAGCCAAATGGGCAAAACCTGTAATGTGGCTTATTAGTAATGCATAAGTAACTGAGCTGTGATGTTGTATTCATAAGTTGTATAATTTCATTAACCTTCATCTAATTTGTTGTTTAATTTCGGCAACTACTGTTGCCTTTGTCAGAACAATTGTCCACCAGTTGGCTGACAGTAAGTTGTCATAAATGTGAGAAATTTGATGAACTGAGACAAGTTCTATCAACTTTCTGACACTTATGACAGCTTGCAGTCCGTTAGTGACTCCTGGCTGATAGTAGTTCCTAAGAAAGCGGCAGCGGTGGCTGAAACATGACAACAAACTAGATAAGGGTTGCAATTGGGTAAATTTATGTAACTAACTTATTAGTTGCTGTTTCCATCTGTGAGTACATTCGAATAACATGATATTGTATTTATGCCAACAGCGGATGGCTTGCCATTAGAGTCGTTCTACGACGAAGACGAAGATACGGCGATGCTACGAGTGTACACAGACACGCTGGAGGGAGAGCCTGAGACGGAGACGAGTGTCCAGGAGACCGAGGAGACACTTCCTGATGGGACAGTTGTCCGACGCCGGGTCACAACGACCAGGCAGCAGCAGACGATTGTGAAACGAGTCGTGATGGAAGGGCCAGAGGACGAGTTGCCGACCAACGAGGACGAGGCCGAACAGATACTTCAGCAGACCTCTCTGGCTGACGACGATGAGGTAGCTGCTGTACTTGACGGACTTCCTAGTCTGTGCCTTTATTGCTTTACTTTGTATTTCAGTGTTTATACTCATGGTTTTCAAAGCTGCCATTGAAGTAAATGAATGTAGGAATGATGATGATGATTACAGTGGTGGGTAATTTGTAAATCTTAATATGATGTTCACTCTCTTTACAGTGTGAAATATATTTTTTTAATACATGACTGCAGAAATTAACAGTGGTCAGTTGCATGATTATTTTCAAAGTTACCTTATTGGCACAGTATTTATTTTGCATTTTTGCATCTATACATAGCATGCATCTTCTTGGGCAATTGTTTAGTGTTAATTGAACTTAAGAATTAATTACCAGTAATTGACAAGTACCGAAAATTGATAAAATAGTATTGTATTTATATCTGTATCGGTTTTCCGTATTCGTTTCGGTTTTCATATTTATCGGTTTTAGAAGTGAATGTTTTTTTGTTAGTTTCATTCGGAACGTCTGTTAGTGAAGGCATATAGTCTTCCTTTATGTCCTGTCATGTGTAGCCTAAATTATCTGTATGTGTTTACAAATAAATTCATTCACGATTGTTATAGTCATTACTGGCCTGGATAAAACTAAATATTGCTGTGTGTATTATGTCGGTATTGTAGTTGCTACGTCATTACAGTGAGGCCGGTGACGTGACAACAGGGTCGGGGGATGCAGACGGGGCTGGGACTGGTGGCGGCGGCATGTCGACCAACGTCGAGGAGACAGAGGAGACGTTACCTGATGGTACGGTGGTGAAACGTCGTGTGGTCACAACCACCCAGCAGCAGCTGACGACTGAGCGGGTTGTTCTGGAACAACCTCAGGACTACGACAATGATGACTGGAACACTGAGAACAGGGGCGTTGATGATGATCAGCCGCCTGTCTTTGACTACAGCTACACTGGTTTGTATTCTGCCTTGACCGATTTCACAGCTATTAACAATTAGATTTAAAGGTTTAAAAAGGCATAGCTTTTCACAGGAAACACATCTCAAAGCTGCGGAGCATCTTCTGTCATATGGGATCATGTAGTGTTACCTGTCACTCGACACAGGTGATCGTGCCCCGCCTCAGCCCCAGTTAGAGAGGCCGGTGCTTGATTTCCTTGCCCTGGAGGGATGTAAGGCTGAGTTGACTTTGGTGTTGGTTATATACAGAGATGGTTTACCTGTCTGCACAGTCCCCCATCCAAGTAGTAACCACTTAATATCGACCCGACCTGGAGTCAGACTAATGACCTCGTGATTGCATGTCCAATGTCTTAACCATTACGCTGTGTTATGTCTGATTGTCAGCAGAGCCGACAGCCGAGCCCAAGCAGAACGGAACTGATGATGATGGCAATGATGATGAGGAAGACGAGGAAGGAGAAGAAACAACAAGGTGAGATTGTCGTGGCACCTACAGGCCGTTACAGTAGTCAGAGTGTATTATTGCCCTTAGTTATAGCCCTAATACTTGCTTGTACTAACATAGAATTTGACAGCCATGTTTTTCCGGAGCTAAGAAAGTTTTCACTGCATACATAATGTTGTTGCTGATAACTGCAGACTTTGCTTTGTATTTTAGAGTTTTTGCATTTACAGCATAGCTTATTCATCGTAAACTCATTGTCAGAAAACCAAACTTATTTGAATAGCCTTTATGCAGGATATCAGCTGAGCAGTTTTATAGATTTGCTCACTGAGTAATTTGATATGTTGATTGATCTGCAATAACTGGTAATATGACAAATAATTATTGTCAGTTGTTTACTTGTACATTTGCATAAATAGTCATGTTATTTTGCATGCCGATCTGATCAGCCTTAGATGTAAGTATGATGGTATGCCGACGTGGTCGTTGTTGCCATGAGAATGACAGAAATATGTCTGCATGCTAGGAATTTTTATTGCAGCTGACTGTTTGTCTGAAGAGCAACAGGGTTAAATTTTGTCTTTGTTCTGTTGGATTTCGTGAGGATTGATAAATAATTTGAGGTACCTGAGGAACATGTGTGCTATATCTCCGGTCCAGGGCATCCCATGTACTTTATTTCAACCATTTTTAACTGTAAACCTGTATTAGCCAATTGTCCCCTTGGTTCTAAACATCAGCATATTACCAGAGCCAAACTTTTCAGGTTCTTTTTGATGCAATGCCACGATTTCTTCTTTGGTTTTACTTGCTGTTAAGTGACCGGTGATTAATTCTTAATCTTTCATTTTATTGTACAAGTAAGTAATTAGGTTTACTCATCATCTGAAACGTTTTTACTTCTTTTTCTATATCACACCAAGTGCATTCGAGGTTATTACAGTTAATGCAGTATATAAATTACTCAACTTACTTACTTACTTACTTACTTACTTATTTACTTAGTTGCAACCAGCACAAAGAATTTGCATCGTGTGTCAATCTTTGTCGCAGTGAAACATCTTCCGCAGTCGTTCAAACTTTTCGTAGCTTGTATTCTGCTGTTCACATTCAACTGGCCGCTGTGGTCTAGCTGCCATTAAGCTTCTGTCACCAGGCCATTGCTTTTTGCATCCACTATATCTGTTGACTTGTGCTGTTGGGTATGTTGGTGTTGTTGATTTAGAGTTGTGCTGAAGAAGGAGATTCGTCGGCAGCGAGTACTTAAAGATGGTAAAGAGGAAACGGTGATAACCGAGGACATTCACGTCATTCAAGAAGACGAGACATCGCCCGACCTTGATGCTGCTATGCAAAATGTCGTCGACCAATTTGTAGGTCACTCGCACAGTGGAGAGTCGTCCGTTTGACCTCCTGACGACCTTGAACAACCTTGAAATATTGACCTTGCTGCCGCTAACTAACAGTGTACATAGCTGCCAATTTTGAAATGATTTTGTTCATTCATTAGACCTTCAGTTAAGCTTAAATGACTTTGGAATTGTTGTTAGTGCTCATTGAAGGAATAGTTCTCAAATCAGTTCAAATCAGTTCTCAAATAAGGCATGTGGACCATTTTCGACCTGTGATTATTTGGTCTGTGACCCATAGAGCAATAACGATGATTTATTTCACTCAAATTTTGCTTCGACTGACTAGGGAGGGAACTAATGCTGATAATTGAACACTACTAGTATCTTTAAACATTCAGAAGTCTGACATTTTACGTTTGATACAATTTGTTCGACCTTGAAACGATTTTGGGTTCTGGCGCTTATGTGTGATATGTAGCATTCGTGTTTTTGCACCATTTTGCTGCTGTTTGAGTGCCCGCGATGATGAGTGAGTTAACGATTTACCAAATGTTTATTCTTTCTGCTTGATTCCTTAATTTTGATGTCACATCCAAGTGTCTCTTATTTTCGCTAGTATCAATGTGGTAGTTAATTTATTTTTTCTTTTTGCTATTATAATTATGACTGTAATCGTAAATATTGTTATTGCATTGGTATGTTTAATGATATTGGAACTTGACACTTCCTGGTATTTCTGAAGTTAATTGCAGCGATTTTGATAGTAATATGATAATAATTTAGTAAGTGACTTTTAATTCTGATGTTAATCGAATTTGATTCTGTTTTTGATGCATTATATATGTTGAATTTATGATTTACTGTTAAAATGGTTCAATTAATGAATGTTGGCAAAATGCATTTTTAAAGTAATGAGGTGGTTTGTTGTGGAGGTTGTGTGACGTTGAGCTTGGTTAGTGTCTGAATGGTGAACTGGTGAACTGTGGCTGGATGGTGAACTTGAGTTGTGTTATTCACCAGACTTATATTGAATCGTGATCATTTTTGCTAGTGTATTGTATTTGTTAACTTAATACTAACGATAGTGTTAATATATAATAATGGTAATGATAATCATACATACAAAATTACACATATAAAGTGGCTGCAGAATGGCATTTAATGATTTGTGTATATATTAGCGTTTCTTTTTTGGTGCTGTTATTTTGAGTCTTCGTTAGCTGCATTCGCTGTTTTCTTAGAGCTGTTTATAGCTTTGTTAGAGGTCTACTAGCACATCAGTAATGAAAATTAATAATTAGAAGTAAAATTGGTCATTTTGTGTGTGTCAGCTGCAAGAAAATATAGATAAGTCAACGGAGAAATGTTATTTGATTAAGACTTGTGAGCTGTTTGTTTGTTGTATCTTGTTCTTCTGCAGCTGTAGTGATCATGTCATCTTTCACTGTCTTTACAGTTATGTTTCTGATTATTTTTGTGGTAATTATATGCCATGCATCTGCTATTAATTGTGTGCATATGTATATATTATGTCTATCAGTGTCACTGTTACTTGTGTATTCTTCTGATCTGTTGGTCAGACTAAAAATGATGACCCACATAAAAATCTTTCTACATCAATTTTCAGACTTTGACCAGTTTTATCGATTGTGTGACATTGGCTTGAGTGTACTGGAAATGAACAATTGAGCATTCTACATAACTGCATTAGTACCCGCCTCTGTGCCTGCTGTTAGAATTAATGGTCAAACGGCCTGTTCTGTAAGGGACACTGGCACTACCTTTCCCCCTAATCTGTTCATTCTGTGTATAGTGTTACCGGGCATTCATTTTGTGTATTAATTTCTGTGTTCCAGCAGAAAATAAATCGCGACTTAAACCGATGTATGACAATCCAGAAATGAAAACTTCCTAGACATGTGTTACATTTTTGTCGGACGATCATTGTTTTGAGTGTTGGGAGGGTTACGTGCCACGTGGATTGCTGCACATGCATTGTGCGAGGTGTTATTGATTGTGCTTTAACTTTGATTCTGGTGGTGGCCATTATTATTTTATTGAGTTATTTTCACTAACACATCACTGCGTATCATTCAGTTTTTTTGTATTCCGTTTATTGCTGGCGGTGCATTATTTCACATGATTGTGTCTGATAGTTTATTAGTTATCTTCATTTAAGTTTTTTTCTTTATTTTCCGCATATCATTTTCATTTATTGTCGTCAGTTGATCATGTCTTGTTCATATAGCAAGTAGCTGAGTTGAAAGTTACATCGGCATAAACATCATGTCTGTGTTTCCGGTTTCCGTCTGTGCCCGATAAGAATCCCCTGTCCCTGTAATGTTTATTGGATTTTCAAAAATGTTGGTGCAGTTTTTTGTTTGTTTTCAATGAAAAAAAACTGTTTGCATCTAGTCTGTTATGCTGCAATACATTTACTTTAGTTCTTATGGGTACTATTCAGTGTGTAGCTGTTTTTATGAGACTGTCTAATATTAGCTGGCAGTGTGATGGCATATCAAGAATTAACAATTAAAAAAAAATAAATAGAATATATCTGTCATCCCCATCCCCCTTTTTTTCAATGGGGCTGCCACTGTAAGCACAAGAATATTTATTTTAGGCCTTACAAAGTGTCTATATTTCGTCGGGTTCTGTTCTGCTGTTGACATTTGTGTTTAAGGTAAGGTCAGTAGTGATATGCAGCCATTTGTAGTTTTAATGATACAGTGCAATTAGTATCACATGTCGCTACTCAAATATAAGAAACAAATTCGAGCATGAAAATTAATCGTTAAGATTTTTGTAATTTCTTGGAAGTGCAGTCTCAGCGGTATTGAGTACCGGTAGGCTTTTTTGGAGTGAAAGCTGGCAGCGATATGTTAGCTGCAGAACTGTTAGAGCATGGAACACATTTACAGGCAACTTGTAGATAGGGCTGTAAAAGTTCTGTCTGATTAACCACGATGATAATCCAAATGCACTGTAGTAATAAAAGGTAAATTAACCCGCTTATATTAACAGATCTCTTGGTTATCTGGCCATGGTGACCACTGATAATAGGCTGGCTGAGAATGGTGTAATAGTATGGTGAATTTTTCGATTAGCATTATCATTTTAGATCTCCAATTGATTTACAGAATTATGAAAACAGCTCGCTGACAATTTATTGAAAGCAGATCATGATGATCTGTTGGTGTTGCTTCCGCTAATGATTATATTTTGTTTTCATGATTGTTGTTACTAAATCGAACAAACGAGTTCATGGTTACTTACTGACTCTTGTGGTGCCAAAATTATTAGTTTTGCGATCCACATTTATTTTGTTCTGTTGGCACGTTTGAATGGTAAACTGGAAAACCCTGTAACTGTGACAAGTTGGCTTTCACTTTCACTATCATCTTGTATAGTTTTATGTAGACCAAGTTCATTTGCCTCTTATGAATTTCTACATTTTGATTTGTTGAATTCTACACTTCCACTTCTGCTGTTGTTAAAAATTCCTGTGACTGATTACGTTGGTTTATCTAAATCGTTTCTGTTTGTTGTGAAATTTCCCATGCCTAGTGTTCAGGAGTGTTGTGTCCTGTACCTCTAACCGTTTATGCAGACGTTACATTGCAATAGACCTTTGTGCGCTGTTGTTTAATGCCAATTGTTAGCTTATTTAATTACTAACATCGTTCAGCGATGTTTGTAGTTTGCTGGTGTTAACTTCTGGCCGTCTAGATGCGATCATAGAATAGTTCTGTTGTGCCTTCTTCACGCTTTTGTTTGCAGCGCAATTAACATTGTTTCCGACATTTGTGTTATAGACAATGAACAGGTTGTTAGAATCATAGTACATTAACAGCAGTTAATAATAATTAATAAACCTAGCAATAATAGTCGTCTTGGTCTAACAGTGTGAGTAGAGTTTGTATCATTAGCTGCTATTCTAATATTCTAATCTGAACAATGATAACCATCAGTTCTTCTTGTTGACGTGGTAACTGTTAGATATTCTTTGCTTGAGTGTATTTTCCGTATTTATGTCTGTTGCTACCAGAACCAGAGATGTGCGGATGGGACACGCATCCGCAAGCATTCTGCAACACTCCCCAACAAAAACAAATTCCTTTACCGTAACGTTTCTACTCTTTGGTACAAAAATACTATAAACTTCTACTTGCATTTGCGGTATTTTGCACATGCCGCATTGGTTAAGCCCTGGGGCTTAGTCTAACATTATTGCTGTTGCAGGCAGTGCGGACATGGATGCCTGATGGCTTAGTTTTGCATACGCAGATGCTACCCTTCAGATGCAAACCCAAAATTCCAGGATCTGCACATCTCTGTTTAGAACCATGGTGTCTTCAGTGTTGCATGCACATTGCTAATCACGGCACTCCTCGTTTATAATTATCAAACACGTACATGTAGTCTGTTGAAACTTTATTCATCGGCTAAAGCTGAACTGTTGATTTCAGTTTCTGCTAAAGTGACCACATATATTTCATTTCACTCTAATGGAAAGATGATTTGTAATCATTTAAGCATACATTTCGCTGAGGTATATGTAAATAAATATTGTAGTTCTGTAGCATTTTGTGATAAACCATTAAATTTGGTACATAGAAAATAGCTTTTTCTGAAATTATTGTTGACAAGAGTTTTCAGTGGTTTTTCTCTTTCAAATGTTGGAGTTAAAGGCTGTTTTGTTTAAACGCAGAATAATGTGCATCAAGAAGAGTAGTCAGTAATGAAGGCAGCAGTGTCGTAACAGTTACATCAGAAAATTTCGTGTGCAGAGCGTATTGTTTAATAATTGTTTATGATGTCTTGTTGTTGTTGAGAAACTGTTTGTAGCGTGAATAACTTGATTTCATTGAATAATAATTCTTTAATAATTCGGCTCTGAACTACTACTGCAGTAATAATAGTGGCAGTAAGTAAGTAGACTAATGTCGTAGTTTTATATCTATGTCGGTAGCGATTCATTCCAGCTCTGTGTAGTTTACTGATGCACTGCTTGTTTTCTGTGTCCAATAAACTTTTAGCTCAGTATTAGTGTTTGTGAAATCTGCAAATTACCCGAGTTACAGAGCAAGTGCACAATGTCAGCCAGTGGCCGAATCTGAGGCAATTATGCAGGGTGGGCCAAAAATGGCATCATTTTCTGTACGCCTTATAACTTTACCAAACATTAACAATATTATCATAATTCTTTCACCGTCATAATCAGTGACACGAGGTGTGGTGGGATCCATAGTTATAATGTTATTATAATTTTTTTCCTGATCCTGATAGTGAAGGCATTTTGGAAATCAGTTAATATTTGGTGAAGTTATAAGGCGTACAAAAAAGGTGCCAGTTTTTTGGCCAACACTAAGGTTCATGTGGATATTCATGGGATTGCTCAGAGAAGGGCATCAAACGAAACCACAAAAGTGGAGTGTTTGTCTCAGCTGTTCATGCACCGACATCAACGGTGCCATTGGCGTCATGGCCACGGGAGAGGGGGGGGCAATTGCTCCCTTAAATTTTGGACTCTCGGAAAATTGTCTGAAAATTTCGCCAGAAAATTTTTGTTTAAAAATACAAAATTTGGGGCTGAAAAATCCCTACTTTTAGGAAATTTAGGTTCATAATTGAAATTTTGAACACACGTGAAAAATTTGCTGGTGTCTGTCAGAACTGCACTGCATATCTGCCGGAAAACCGCACCTTCCTGCCCCGCCTACTTTTTTTAACCCAGGACGCCGCTGGTTGGTGCAACACGTTTTTGCATGAGACAAAACACCAAAACGTTGGTGCTTCCGTCTCGCTTTCTCTCTTACCATTTCCACGTTAGTATAAGCTGCAATTCCTCGCCCGTTCTGTGTCATTATTCGTCAATTCATCTGTTTCACATCTTAACTCATCACCAGTCGATGCATGTCTTAATTTACGATTAAGAGTCGAGAGGTGGAACAGATGAATTGACGAGTTGATTCTTTGTCCACTGCATGTCAGTAAAACCTGCAATTCCTCACTCACTCTTTTCACGTCTCAATCCGCATCTGTTTTACGCTTTAAATCCCACCTGTTCCACATCGCAGTTCCCCGTTAGTCCAGAGCCATGTTATAGGCGCACACTTCACACACTCACCATGGCTTGTTAGTTTGAACCTTAAAAAAGGCTAAAATAAAATAACAAGGTGTAAACTTCTTGTATCATTTGACATGCACAGTTGTCATCACAATCGTCATTAAAGCATCATTTTAGTAATACAGTATAGTAACTAGTTATGCTACAGTCAACAGCCCCACAGATGCATCATATACAGTCTCGGTCGCAACGCAAAGAGATTCCGTAGAACTACAGAGGAGAATATATGGTGAAAACAATTCCAAGTACGACAGCTAGCCATAGAATGCTAACGTTACTAAATCTACGTCGTTTGGCTGCACCTCAAAGTAATTGAAAAATAATGCCAAAAATAGAATCTGAACACTTGAGAATGCCATTATGAAAATATAAGCAACACACCGATGCCGCTAAGCTGGAAACCAACAAATATAACCTTTCAGTCATTTAGCGCAATAAATCTAACCTAACAATTGCTAGTGATAATACTTTCTGCAAATCTGATACCACAGTTACATGGAAACAGGGTAAATATGATATCATGCTTCAAGTAAAGATTACTTCACATAAATCTGCACAACAAAATTCAACAATATTATAACAGCATTGCGATACTAGTCAGCTATCGTACGTGCGATTAAATTATGTTAACAAAAAAAATATCAGCGGAAATATATTATGCACACGTCAACAAATGCGAACGCAGACTATGTGATGTCAGCAAATAGGGTACACGTAATAATAGACATAATTATCGCTAACATACTGGAAATTGCGGTAACAACAAATAGATAAAGCACTGAGTACATACAGCGAAGGATGCAGCGACATTGCAAACTGTTTTAACAGAAATAGATTAACATTCTACTAAATCACTGTCATAATCAGCAGATGTAGCATAATGCATTGCTGACTAAAGACCGTAACATACTACTTGATACACTACCAGGTAGGCCAAAAAAATGGCACCCTTTTCAAGTACGTCAACACAATGCCACATCGCAAACTGCAAAATATCTGACATTTATACCGTTAGAACAATTCCCGCATTTGCTAATTTATTCCAGGCTTAAATGTGCGCATTCATTTGAAAAGACTGTGCCAATTCTTTCGAAACCCCAGTGCTTCTCCAAGCACAAACTATGAATCAAAACCATCGAGACAAAATTACAATTAATTTGCATAAAAAAACAGAACTAGCTTACATCGGCGACAAAGAACGACGTCATTTGATGAAAATGAGTAAACAAAAATTGTAACATAACGCACCTAACATGAAAGAAAACTGAATTACCAAAAGAGGGTCACCTATTTTGGCCTGCCCAGTCCTCATACTAGCAGCAGTCATCAAAATGTACGAAAAGTGCATAACTTGAGTGACAGGTTTCACATTTCAGCTCATCTTCTTTCTATCTCGATGACTGACTGACTAACCGTGAAAGATGAGATGAGTTTCCATGAACATGCAGTTACAGACAGACACATTCAACTTGCAAGCGTAATAAACAGTATTCTGCTGGTACAGCTGAAGTTATAGCATGAGAATTGCAATGACTACATGATGCGTCCATATATCACTTGGTCTAACATGGTCTGACTCAGTGCAAGTGAAAAAGGTGCCGGCAGTGCAATGAGCCCAGTAACACACACATCACATATATACTGGGCGGCCCAAATTAAACGACATCAAATTTAATTTAATTTAATGATTTTTGGGGCATGAAATAACAACTCATTGGCATCGTGCCGTTTACAAGCAGAAATGCAAGTTGGGGTCGTTTAATTTGGGCCACCTCAGATATGGCTCTTGTCTGAGAAGTGTTGTCTTCAACAAGCATTCTAGGACTGCAGGATTTTTCCTCCAGGGTGGGAAAATTGTCACTGCTGACATGAAACAGAGTACAATGGAAAGTTTGGTAGCAACGACATCGGTCACGTGGCAGAAGGCACGGTGGCGGCCGGATCCAAGTCCTGTCGGTTTTTAGACGTATCAAGGAACTGCTGCAGATAAGCTGGCTTCCTAGTCTGACGTTTGCCAGTTGACCCGTGCAGCAAGTAGGACAGGTCGACACGCTGACGAGTCGGAGTGTTTGGCAGGAGCTTGTTGATGTAGGTTCTCAGCCGATCTCTCTTCCTCTTGATTTCCGACTTTAATGCACATTTAGCACATCTCACACATATAGTGTTATGTTGATATATACACAATTCTGGCTGTGCTAATGAATTCTATTTTTCAGTAGGGCAAAAAAGCTCTAGCAATGACAGAAATTCCCACTGCACTTATGATGAAAATGCATAACATTTCAAGACTACTCAAAATGCACCACTTTGTTAGTAGCAGTATTAATAGCAGCAACAATTTCTAATGCACCGTAACACGATCCAAATCATCACAAGGGCACAACATGAATTTGAATTTTGGCTCTGGCTGGCTGAACTCATGCATTATTATTTGTTGCCAAATGCATAGTGGAAAGGATGAAAATCACATGACTTATGGATATGCAATTTGTCGCACTCGCCAAATACTGATGGATTTCCAAAATCCCGTCATTGGCACGCTCTGCTGAAAACCTGGGATATTTAATAATCAGCTTAATACAAATTCTCCACAGAGTCCGACTGTAACTTTGTGAATTTTGAAAATCGACCACTGTTTAGTGAGGATGTGGATATGCACGTTGACTCACACACTCACTGCATACGTTTTTTAACTTCACCCTTTCAGACAACAAAACCAGACTCAAATCTTCACCACATACCGAGAGGCACATAAAAAAGTTGAACAACATGCTTTACGAAAATTGAGCAATCGCAAAGTTTTGGAAACGAGTAGTCTCGATCACCGCAGTGAAAAGTGGTCATGCTGAACTATGTGTACGAGCGTTCAACACAACCACCTTTCACTGTAGTGATCGCTGTTATCATTTTCATGTCCGACTGCATGCTATACGTGAAACATGTATCGACGGCAGAACATTGGCAAAACATCGTATCTACAGTTGTCTATAGCGAAACGTCCCAACTACAAACTATAAAGTTCTTTGAAATGCTATTTAAAGTTATTTCATCACAAAATGAAATAAAGCAAGCAAATCTGCATGTGATATATTAACAAACTTTAAAACAACAAACGTAAAAACATTGCGGCAAAAATCCGAGAAAATGCATCACGATGAAAGTCGACTTTCAATTTTCTTGTAATTTCACCATATACAGCAGTCAGCCACTAGATCTGACCAGTAACAGACGAGGTAGGTAAGACCTTACATCAGACTGTGCAGCCAATGCAGTATTGTTGGACTGAGTCTTGTCAGCTACATCAGTCTGTGGTTGTCGACGAAAGTAAGCCTCGGACACACTCTGTGGCTAACAGATACAAACACACGTCGGCTATTACATAATACATATACTAACTAGAACTAGCACTAACAACAGTAAACTTGCTTCTCTTAAAAGATTCTAGTTATACATGCTCATATCTCCAGCAATGGAGATCATGCTTTTGGGTATGTTTGTTCATATTTCAGCTAGGTGGATCACTTAAAAAGTTACGGACAAATTTTCAATTTCTGGAGAGGTAGGGCATGAGCCAATGACTAGTCAGTTGAATTTTACTGGATCCTGATTTGGCTCTGAATCCAAAGTGTTATCCAAAATTCTGCATACAGCATTTGTTACAAGATTTACAAAAAATTTGAGCTAATGCACACGAAATGCGCAAAAGCCTATAGCAGTTCTGTTCGCAAACTGTCAGTCTATCTCCTGCCATTTTGCCGCAGTTCGTTCTTGGAGTGTGTGCTGCAGCCGAAAATCGCAAATATCAATAAAACCCCTTATTTTGAAAGTTCAGGGTCTTCCAAACTCATCGATCTTGATATGACTGAAAAGCTCGTCCCTAGTGCTGTTGTGATAGGCAGCATGCCCATGCCTATCTGCAACCAATTTCACGAAAGACTGGCCAACCATGGTAAAATAATGACTGTTACGGGGGTAACAATCTTTGATGCCCTCGTGCGCAGGTTTCCTCGAGCCTAGAAAATCGAGATTTAGAACGTTGAAATCTATGTTCAATGCTGAAAATTTCACATCCAGTTTGTCCTGGTCTATCTCCACTGGTTTCGGTGCAATTCGCTCTTGAAATGTGTCTTGCAGCCCAAAACTGCGCAAAAATCCATAAAAACCCATATTTTAGTGCTCAGGGTCATCTGAGGTCATTGATCTTCGATAGCCAGTATACGACTTCCTATTAGTGATTAATAGTAACCTAGACCCTATCTCGCACCGTTACCGAGATACAGCGATTTATTGGCTGAAAATCACAAATTTTTCACACCCCTCTCTCATTTAGCGCCCTCGTTTGGGGTGACCCCCTTCGAATTTATGTAAAAGCTTTACAGTTCCTAAACTATAGTCTTCCAGGCAGCCGATGGTGAAGATTTGGTGATCCTAGCTTGCACCATTTTTGACTGATCCACCTATGTGATGGACGGACAGACGGACAGACAGACAGACAGAATTGTGATGGCTAAGATTGCAATGGCTAAGACGCGCTAAAGCAGTAGCAGCTTTTGCACATAAAAACTACTACTGCTAACAATATGGAGGCATGCACTCTACAACCAGTGCTCTTCACAGACAGTTTCTGGGATCATCTTAATTATAATTACTTTTTTGGCTGAAGCAAAACTTAACCAACACATTGTGTTCAGAAAAAAACTATATCACCATTGGCTACAAATGTTTAACTTTGATGATGTTAGAATTCTAATTCATCATAAACATTCCCTGAAAATTCTGTGAAAATCTAAACATTTTCCAGAGAAACATAGTAGAGAGAAAGTGAGTGGGTGTTTTTCTTATGAACATAGTGTGGTAATAAGCAAGTATATATCATAAATTACTGCAGCCGTTATTTGTAATAACATCAAGATAATAACATCTGACGGTGATGCAAATTACGCTGCAGTAAGGCAAAATAAAATGCTGCAAAACATTTAAAGCTAATCTTGCATATGGAATTCTTACTGGTGCTATACAAATTCGTTTATTATTATAATATTAATAACACTAATAATACTAATAATAATACTAATTATAACACTAATCTTGGTCAAAACCAATGACGAGCGACAGACAGCCTTTCTTTTCCAGAGACTTTCGGTCACAGTGCAACGATTTAACGCAGTCATCCTCCACGACAGCTTTCCCACGTGTTCAGACCTCTGGCCATCCAT
>Ga0209671_1000062_pt1 | contig 43421 bp, 26 predicted proteins | sample WorMetHERISLAND2_2_FD_187401 | JGI IMG/M metagenome (GOLD analysis project Ga0209671, IMG submission 187401) | Marine gutless worms symbiont microbial communities from Max Planck institute for Marine Microbiology, Germany - Olavius geniculatus... | ecosystem: Host-associated > Annelida >...
GATCGTAAGACTTTTGTCGTAAAATTGTCGTAAGATGTTTTGTGAATTAGCACATTGGCGTGTGTGTGCAAAATGTCATAAAATTGTCGCAAAATTGTCCTAAGATGTTTTGTGAATTTAGCCCCAGATTCTTATCCAGCCTTCAACATATAAAAAAACACAAAAATATGATGCACTTTACAATTTTTTTTCATTTACTGCTTTTCTTGCTTTTTAAACTTCTTTTACATGCCACATACCTGTGACATTAGACAGAAATACAGCACTGAGCTTGGTAAAAATTTAACACAAAATATATCTCCCACACTTGATGTGAGTTACGTAGAAGAGAAAAAGATTTTGCACGGACAGCTGGGACCATTGCGTGGGAACTCATCTTTTTTGGCGTTTTTTGAGCCGGCGAGGGTTAGACCCAATTAAGCTAGCATACAACCCAAGTTGGCCGAATGACCAGCTCTAATTAGCAGCCAGCGCCTTTAACCAACTGGATCAGTATACTTGCATTCCTGGCCACAGGGCCCACCATTATGCAGGACTCATTGTTTCTTCCCTAGTGATGGCCGTAACGACCGCCAGTACTCATTTTATCATCCCACAGAGGGTAGAAGGCTGAGTCAACCTAGTTGGCTGGCTCCGAACAGCAGACTGTCACCCATCCAAGTACTAACTGGGCCCACCGTAGAGTAACTTCAGTGATCGGATGAAATGCGTTACTGCTACGCCACGCCACCAACCATGCGAATTACGTAGCTGGACTAAATTCAAGCGACACAGGCGATTCAACCTTAAAAATGCAGTAGGCTCCAGCCATTCCTTTCTACCAGCCGTATAAAAACCACTGGCCATCTGAACCACACCAAACTATACTACACAGTTTTTACACAAGAGCGAAAGTGTCAAAATTTGAAGCCATGATCTTTCATTCAAACATGCCGCAAGCATTACATCATTACAGTATCATGCAATAGCAGATTCAAGGACTTAAATGTGCCCAGCTGCAAAAGAGTGCTTGCATTAACAGCGAACGCAATTTCAGTCAAATAATCTTTCCGATGCAACCAGTAATTCATTATGCTTCACAGCAGTAACAGAACCGAGAATCAAGTACACCATTAATCTGAACACAAATAAACTAATGTAATAAACTAGCACCGTGGTGAAAACAACTTCTTACTGATTAAGGAAAGCAAACAGATATCTCGCAACGACGACGACTGGTCTTGGCAGTGGCAGCACCAACTCCTGGATTCGCTGAACGCATTTCTTCAGTTCCACTGGATCTGAAATATACAAACAGATCGGAAAATCAACCCACACATGGCCACACTCGACTGCATTGCCATATGTTTAAAAACAGTGCTTCAACGACCTTGGCTGGATGACACAAAGATGAGATGATCATCCCATGTGACAGAAAGAGCATCAAACCCATAAAAAGCCAGCAGCAGCGATAAAAACAAGATCAAAAGAGTCAACCTAGCCTAAAAAATTCCAGTAGAGTAGGTTTGGTTAGACAAAGACGTAAAATATAAAAACATTAGATAAAAAAACAAAAATTAGCAGCTAGATAACACATGCATGGCAATTTTTCATGTCAATCGAGCAACCCAACTAGAAGTATGTTCTACAGTTTAGTAAGCAAGCAAAAGTAATATATAGCAAAACTAAGACAGGAATTTCATTACAAGTAATATAAGCTTATATAGCATGTGTATTGATGTCAAGAGCACATCAACGTCCAAAGATAACTCTAAAACACTGTGTCAGCCGGTCATTCCAAAGAGTCGCAACGTTAAGTTAAATTATAAGTATGGTTTTGTCGTCACCTAAAACAGATTTTTTGGCAGCCCATCAAAATAGTGGCCCCTCGTACGTACCATTGACATCATATTTGCTGCAGGCAATCAGTTGGTCAAATATCTGCACTGGAAACAATGGCTCCCGAAGTTCACGAAAATACAGCTTCAGAACTCCAGCGACAGAGTTCACATCACGACCTTCTGCCTTCAACAGCAAAGGCTCCTCGCCTATACAACAGCATCGGAGTAATAATAATATATTAATTTTAATATTAGTAGTACTTATATTAATGCCAATATTGTGGCACTACTTTTACAGACTGGATGACCTTTTGATCACTCAATCAAAGCACTGAAACATAATAAATTCAACCACAGAATGGTAAAATGATGACATTTTTGAAAAACATAAAAAGTGAGCCAACTAAAACTAGTTAGCCTTGAGTCTTCTGGTTTACGGCAATAGTTCGAGAATTTACTTGGCAACAGTATACGATGCATCATGCTGTAAACAACATTGCCATCGCTCCAATGGACAGTAATAAGCCACACTCGTGTACTAGGCCATTTGCAGCCAATCACAGTGCCGATACAGCACTGCAGCGATGTCAGTCAGCGATGTCAGTCAGTCTGCGAGTACAAAGATGTACTTGTAAGAAGTTGTAGTGGATGGCACTTGCTGTCGCTAGTCGGGGCCCCGATGCTAATTAGTGTGCACGTGCAGTAATTATTGTTAATAAAAGAATGAAAATGACATCATTACTCGTGCTGACTCCATGTTAATAGAAAGATCCCGTCACCTCTAGCCAAGCGAGTGGACATAATAAGCAATCAATAATAAGAATAAACTCCCCAACAAACCCCTGCATTAACCCCTTATTTTAATATCTTCACTCGATACTCGCCACTTTCTTACAACAAGTAATTTGAGCAAAGCTCACATGATGCACGATAGCAGCGGTCCTGCCAATTTGGCAATCAGCGTACAGCAATAAGATATTAATGCGTCGTGAAGAGTACTTAAATTTGAGGCCTCCATATGGAAGACTCCTTGAATTTAAGAGATCGAAACTTACATTTTTTAAAATGTATGTTCTATGCTAAAAATGTCATACACAGGTTGCCCCGGTCCATCTCCAGCCATTTCGGCAATTCACTCTTAAAATGTGTGTCGCAGGCGGAAATCGCAAAAAAAAATTCACTAGAAACCCCTATTTTGGGGGTTCAAGGTCATTCAAAATCATCGACGATGACACCAATGAAAAGTTTGTCACTATTGCTTGTTATGATGAGCAGCATGTCTGTGCCTATCTGCAACCATTTTCATGCTACACAAGCCAATAGCAGCAAAATAACCACTTTTTAAGGCGGTAGCCATCTTTGATGCCCGCTACTCTTTGAACCTAGGGGGTTGGGACTTGGACTGCTAAAATCTATGTTTAATGCTGAAAATTTCAGATGCAGGTTGTCTTGGTCTATCTCCAGCCATTTTGTCACAATTCAGTGTTGAAATGTGCGTTGCATCAAAAAATTGCAAAAAAATTCACTAAAAAAGCATTTTTGGAGGGTTCAAGGTCATTCAAGGTCATCGTTGTTGATAAATCTCAAAAGCCTGCCACCAGTGCTTGTTATGATGAGCAGCATATATGTACAGTACCTATCTGCAACCGTTTTCAAGCCAATAACAGCAAAATAACGTCTTTTTAGGGGGTACCCCTCTTTGATGCCCTCATTCGAGGGGAATGCCCACACTTAGGGGCACAAAATTTTGTCACAAAGAAGTAGAGATCTAGGGGCAGCCCAAGATGAAGATTTCGTGATCCTATCGCGTACCATTTTGATACAGCTCACGAGTGTGACAAACAGATGGACAGACAGATGCCCAGGCCATAGCTAAGAAGCGCGAAGCATTCTGCTACTGCGCATAATACAATCGCTGACCATTTTCAAGACAAAGTCACAAGTCAGCTGGAAACATGATGCTAAACAAACAAACGTATGCTGCAAATAGACCAGGATCAGTGAAAAATCAGCCCACGGACCTCGCTCAAACTGGTTCTTGTATTCGGTAATCTCATGCTGAAGTCCAGGCACTCGGAACACTCCCTGGTGGTGCATACCTGCGACAACACACCAGCACTGCAATTAAAGCACACTTGTCCTCAGTTTTTAAAATAAAGGCTGAATCTTGAGCTGGCAAAGTCGAGATTCATGAGTTACCCCTGGGTTGACCCCTCATTACAAAAAGTGGGCATCGGCTTGCACTGGTGCTGTTTTCACAACTTCTGTCTGCAGTTGTGCGTGATAAAGCAAACCACGGTGTAGTCTATGTGATCTGTACATGGCACCGCACTGTCTGGAGTGGTATAAGCTCATACTGCATACTCACTCACCCACTCCAGCAGTGCTGTATCTAGTACAAGCCACTTATCACGTTTGCCCTCAGCGTTAGCCGGTACTTTCCAGAGAGTCTCACTGAAAAGTTTTAATAATCAATGTCTGGCATTAAACAATCTGGTTCTTTTCATACTAGACTTCATCAACTGAACCAACTTATTACTGCTTAACTGTGTCACTATTTAAACATTTGGCTTCCCAGGAGTAGCTACTTAAACAGTTTCCACTGACTGACAGCATCTCTGATTTGCTGGCACTAAACAAATGTGTTTGACTAGTGACGTGTGTTTGCAGACGTGTGTTTGCCCAGTGACAGACTGACTACAGCACTATGATAAAAATGGCAAATCTAGCAGTTCATTTTATATACAGGGTGGGCCAGACTGAGGTTTGGTAGTACATCTAGCAACCACCTAATTGCAAATTTTGTACAGAATGTGCTAGTGAAAAAATATTGAAAATCGCTCAATATTTGGTGAAAACTTTGATGAAAGTTAGAAGCTTCCTTTTTTGGCCCACCCAGAAAATGTTATCTTTTTACAATCATATTTGTAGACGGGATGCTATGTCTTATACATCAGAAATGAGCTAAAGCTAAAAACAGCTCGAGATGTTACCGTAAAGATTGATAATTCGAATGCAGCTGATTACAATGGCGGGAATCTCCTGACCAGTTGCCTACAGGTAACACAAACGCTGTTTAATGCCATAAAATGATAAACTTGCTAACATTGCAAACAGAACCATAATAATAACAAGCTCATTCAGTGCTGTCAAACTGATAGAGCCACAAAAAGCCAGCTCATCTGTAAAATGTACTGCTTCAAAACGTTTACTTCTGAAGACTAGCCTTAGTGGTAATGAATACAAAAAAAGTTAAACAAATAAAAAAAACTGTAGCAAAAGCAATAACAATGGGCACTTGTATGGGCTTGGCTGACTGTAGGGTTAATTAAAATTTGTTTAATCAGTTAATTATTTAACATTTAAATCTTGTTTTAAGATCACACAAATCAACAGAAGAAAATGCAAGTGTATCTCATAAAAGCAATCATATTACTGAACATTAGTCAATCACATGTTAAGTTGCGATAGCATGCTGTACAACATCAATTATTGTTATATCTCAACGCAATACACCTGCATGTACGCGATTGGCCCACATCAAGTCACGCGACGTTCACAAATACGCCATAGTCACCTCCTCGGTAACAACACAGTGACATAGTGCCCTCTATCGAGGCATTATTGACTGACGTCGTCATCACGCCGACGACGGTAACACCTTATTAACACTCGAAACGTCTATGACTATGCCAACGCCAAATTCATGTATTGTGGCTAAACCGTACATCATACGTTATCAGCAGACAACCAAGGCACTGAAGAAACAGTTGAACATCTGGTGTTCAAATGTCCAGCCCACGATCAGGCCAGGAGGAACACGTGGCCGGGAGACTCTTTTACAACAGACCCACGACGGTTCTGCAGCTACCTGGAATGGATTCTCGCTGACCAGGAATGAGAGAGAGAGAGCAGACAACCATGTTTACTTTATTTGAAGAGAGCGTAAAATACCACAAATTTTACATAGAGGCGTTGAGGTATAACAAAACAGAGACTGGCGCCTCAATCATTATTGAAAATTTTTTCCCCCCAGTTCGTAACGTGTTGCCCTCGATCTTCGATGTCGGGCAACATATTACAAACTTCAGGTCAAAAAATTTCAATAATGACCTCGATGCTGGTCACTATTTGTATACGAGGAGCATTCAAAAAGTTTTGCAAGCCATTATGTTAGACTGAAAAACTTTTGAAAATTTATACACCAATAAAATGAATCTTTCTTTTAAGCACATATGAGCCTAAAGCGAATATGACGTCATTGTAACGAGCGTTAAACGAGGACGCTTTGGAGTGCCAGCGCAATCAGCGTAACACTGGGCTCGCTGTTGTATGACATTTCTTTAGTCTACCGTCGGATTTTCGAACCCGAGACCCTGGGATATGTGAATTTCTCATTTGCGATTATAAATATTTAACAGCCGAAAACTGTGCCAGCCGTGAAAAAACTATACGTACGAAAAAGAATTAGACAAAGTTTACAACTCGATAAGCCCCCGTACATTAGACTAACAAACTTTTAGAAATTTATACAGCAGTAAAAGTTATATTTCTCCCATACTCGCCTGAGCTTAAAGCGGATATGTGATGTCATTGAAATTTATGACGTCATAAAGCGTTAAACAAGACACGATTTAGAGTGCTATCGCAAACAGCACAAACATACGCACGACAATTCTCCAGTCTGCAGCTGGATTTACGAACATGAGACCCCGGGATATATGATGGAAGCTCTGACAAATACGTTCATGAATTTCTTATTAGCAATATGAATACACAGTAGCAAAAATTTGCGCTGGCCATTAATAAGAACACTTCTGTAAACGTCACATCAAGATTTGATGTTGTATGTAAAATTTTATTAAAAAGTTAACAGTTAGTGATATTTGTCATCTTTGTGAAAGGTTAAGCAATTTTTACAACGTACGCACTGCAGAGCCCTGATGTGTGGGGGCCTGGGAGCAAGCCCCAAAGATCTCCCCTAAATCTGACAGTGCCCGCCACTGCAGTCCAGTTACAAAGTTAAAATTACCCAGCAAGCTGTTTGCGACTCTGGCTTTGCACAATAAGACCACCCTACATACAGCAGAAACTTGACTTGCAGTAATTATGATCTTTTTCTGAATTTAAAAAATTTGCTCTGTGGTGTCCTCTATCTAAACGATCAATAACTCAAGTCTGTGGTAGAAGCCTGGCAACTGATATAAAACGCCTTATGACGTCATAAGTTACAATGACGTCATATCCGCTTTAAGCTCACGAGTTCCGGAAAAAATGTTTGTCTTGTTGGTTTATAGATATTGAAAAGTTTTTCAGTCTAACATATCGACTTGCAAAACTTTTTGAACGACCCTCATAGTAAATGTCACTAAAAATTCCATAATATTTCTGTTTCAATTCCAACCTGAACATATTCTTCGATGCTTCCACCAAACAGCTTCGGTCGAGATTCAAGAGCTGATTTTCCTAACGGACGCTTTCGTTTGGTCATCACCGATGCAGGTCTGAAGATGAAAACAAACATTATGAACAATTAAAATAAAATATCACACAAAAACACTTTTAATAATCACAGCCAAATTTATACTGCTAAAGCTGATAATAACGTGTACTGTATTCTCAAGGATGAACAGATAAAACTAATAAGTAAATTAACAATTATTATTAACACAAAAACAACAAATGCAACAAGAGACACAAAATAGTTTATACTAGAGATTGCAATCCCGGGATCCTGGCCGTTTACGCCAATCCCAAATCCCGAGATTAGCGGCATCCCAATCCCGAGATTTCGGGATTACAAAAATGCGTTGAAATTGTACTTTTTTCGTATGTCAAATAATAGAAACAGGAATTTTAGCCATCTGATGAATAAAATATTTTATGAGCGCCAAAGTACTACTCCATGCTGGGTACTGTATTGTATTTTGACAGTCACTGTCACTCCGTCCAGTTCGGACATACCTTCCGCAGGGGTCCCCGGCCTACACAACATACTATGCATCAAATAAGTCAATTAGGGATACCAAACTGATGACCAATCTAAAAGCCAAATCCCGAAACGAGATCCCGGGATTACAAATTTCCCAATCCCAAATCCCGGGATTAAGAATTCAATCCCGGGATTGCAATCAATAGTTTATACACAGTAATAACGTGAAACGCAAAGTCCTTCCTGAGCCATGAGGCCCATTGGGTGGCGCTGATCTCAATTTCCTAAGCCCTCAGCCAGACACCAGTATACACTGCGACACTATGAATACGGGGCTAGTGCAATGCATGGTGTGCATCTCAGTTTTTGCTGGTACTCATTGCGCCTACCCACGGAGGGATGGCCAGGCTGAGTTGACCTGGGTGGCTGGTTACATACACCGTCCTAATATCTCTACTAAATCAACTAATGGTCTGACTGCTCTTATTGTACAAAATAAAATAATGTCAGTTCGCATTATGTTTTTGACTGTAACACCATTGTAAGTTTAGAAGCAAATTATTCAATTGTGCACGAAAATACTGCAAGCAGTACTGTAAAAAAGCACTAACAACAGTGAAAATGCTGAAGCAGCAAAGTAGGTCCACCAAAGTGAGCAAAAATTAGTCAGAGAAAGCCACGTTACAAGAGCAACTAAATACACTGTCGGCCATAAAAAATGTGCCACTTTACTTCTGTACATACCTTTGCCAATTACTGACCAATTTTCAAAATTCTTTTACTGGCACACTCTGCGGACAATTTTCAGTAATGTGATTATTATACATTCCATCACACGGTGAATGCATTTCTACACTACCTTGTGAAATATAAATGTAAGCAAAAACTAACGATAATAACAAAAAATTATGTAAATGAAAAAAATGCTTCGGACCAACATTGCGATGAATGATTCATATGACACTAGACTGTGTTATACCCACACAGTCTAATGTCATACAGACCATTCACTGCAATGTTGGTCTGAAGCATTTTTTCAATTTTACCAAAATGTTTGTTATCGTCGTTATGTACACATTTATGGTGTAGTGCAATCTACAATAATCATACTATTGCAAATTGTCTGCAGAGTGTGCCAGTGAAAGAATTTTGAAAATCAGTCAATAATAGGCAAAGATATGGACAAAAGTAAAGTGGCACGTTTTTGGCCCACCCTGTAGATTACATTCAAACCAGCTACAAGCCACACTATACCATACAACACTGACAGATGCTGGTGACAAAAATGCACGCTACTGGTTAAACATTCAGTTAATCAATTAATTAATCAAATTTGGCAAAAACAAGAAAGAAAGACACAACATAATCTACAACAGTTTGAGTGTGCTTTTTAACTCCTGCAAGTCATATATGAAGTGGTCTGGATGAAAGTTACAAAAAGCAAAAATACACCAAAAGACCAATAATGTATAAAAGCATTAAAAAAATCACCAACTTAATAAACCAACTGTTGGTTTTGCAAGATATTTCAACTTCAACTTATACAATCTATTTAACAGAAAATCAGCCTTCTAAGACCACACAAATAAAGCATTAAAGCCACGCAATTCTGTTAAGGAAATTGCTAGAGTGCATCTACACTACACAACTTTAATTAGCAGAACAAGGAAGTTATAATTTAATGAATGTAATGATAATGAGTACGTTCACACTGCTCTAACAAACAAGCATGAAGAGGACACCATCAGTTTGTAAAGCACTAGAAAGGGTTAAGCAACGGACACAAGCACAAAGCTTAGACAACATAAGCATGCATTTCACATGACATGAAATCCCCTGAGTATGACAAATGATTAAATGCACATTTCTGCAAGATTAAATACGCTTTACCTTCTACGCAGCGTCTCCGAGAGACTTAAATTAAAACACACAAAAATATGCACAGTGTCTGCTACAGCGCCAAATAGAAAACTCAGTAATCCTTGAAATAAGAAATTTTAACCTGGAAGGCAAAACACGGAAACAAAATGTTTGAATTTTGGTAGTAACCGAGACAATAATCTAGGCACAGAACTCAGGAATAAGTAACTTCACAGGATTCAATATCTACTATTGCACTATCTGTGGACACCCAATAATAAAAAATGAGTCTTTAACAAGTCTGAATTCTGAACACTTCTACATATATTTTGCATTTTTAGCAAAAACTAGCACACGCATACAACCTGATAAACTGATATACAAAAAAACTGTCACATTAAAATTTTACAACAACTGGTTAAGCAACAGCTGAAAATCTATAATCTGTTAAATTCCCACAAACTATATCACACAAGCAAACAACATGTTATAATTGAAGCACTTTCAAACAGTAATGCACTACACATTACTTTCTACCAATTTAACTGGTATTTATGAAGAAAACATATGAACCAGAAATTTGGGGCAAAGCCTAACGCGAGTTCGCAAGGCACGGTAAGTCGGACTGGGGGAAAATTTAAGGGGTTCAAATTCCCCCCATAGCAAAGTCACATGCATTAACATACGCAGAACACGCATTGTCGACTTAGGGTAGGTCAACATCCGTGCCAGTAACTTTTTTGTTAGTGGACCAAACTTCACCTAATCTTCTGCTTAACCCAGCAGAGATCGACGTTGATTAGGTTTGTTTCCAATTTTCGATCAGTTTCTAAGATATTCACGGTCAAAGTCGAAAGTTGTCTGAAATTTGGCCAAATTTTCGACCTTTTGGCCCTCCGAAATTTCTGGAGTGCAGGCCCCAAAAAATCTGTACCTAAGTGGTCATGCCCACCTTATGGCCCATCATGTGGCAAAGTTTCATGAGGGTACTCCCTTTACCCCCAAAAGCTACAGGCATGGATATGTCAAATTTTAAGCCAATTTTTGACCCCTTTGAAAAAAATGGAAGGGGGACCCCTGTCCCCAGTGGGCGGGGGGTGCACTAGTAAAACTTGGTCATTCTCTAGCGCAAGTAAAAATTTGGGTATGCCGCATCCCCTAGGGGCCGAAATATGATCTGCCGAAAAAGTCGATTCAGGTGGATATGATTACAACAGTAGATCTTCACAAAATGCGGAAAAAACATGGTAGAAAATGTACTTGTCCTATTTTGAAACATCCGTTCCGGAGATATTTGCCATCAAAGTTGGAAGTCGTCCGAAATCGTGCCAAATTTTGCATGTTTTTGGCCCGTAAAATTTTATTTGAAAGGCGCTCCGAAAATTTTTCAGCGGAATTGTAAAATCGAACACACAATCACAGAGCAAAATTTTGCCACGATCGAGTATTGGAGTTTGAAAATCTTGCGAGGGGAAAAAGAAAATAAATGTCAGCAAAACATAAGTCGGTTTTTAAGTCCGCTCCAAATGCTATCACTTCTGGGTAAACTAATTAAAGCACTTTCGAACAGTAATGCACTAACTTGTACTGATTTAACTAGCATGATATAAAGAAGCATATAAATCAAACCAACCTCATCATCTCATCACCAGTGCAGCGCACCAAAGCCTTCTCAATCTCTGTGCATTTCGCCTGCAGTCGAGCTACCAGGTTCGCCAGGTTCTGATGCTCTGCAAATTTCTGCACAAAAACGCCAAACACTACTTCATAATAACTACCACAGAATGTTTCCAACAGCCCCAATTGCTGTCCAAATCTTTAGCTATATCACAGAAACCTAAAATTAATGAGGCAGCAGCAATTGAGCACTGAGATAAGTCAAAGAGGTAAGTAAGAACAAGAAATCTGAGCTCATGGTCACGAGATGCGTGAAAGCCTATAGCAGTTCCCTTATTTTCGAAGTTCAGTGTCTTTCAAAGTCATAGATGTTGATACGACTGAAAAGCTCGTCACTAGTGCTTGTTGTGATAGGCAGCATGTCCATGCCTATCTGCAACCGTTTTCACAAAAGACTGACCAACAACAGTAAAATAACGACTTTTACGGAGGTACTGCTCTTTGATGACCTCGTGTGCAGGTTTCCTTGAACCCAGAAAATAGAGACTTGGACCGTAAAAATCTACGTTCAATGCCGATAATTTCATATGCAGCTTCTCCATGTCTATCTCAATTCATTTCGGTACAATTCGCTCCCCCAATGTGTCTCACAGCCTGAAATCGCCAAAAAATCCATAAAACCCCCTATTTTGGCATTCAGTCATCCAAGGTCATTGAATTCAGTGACAATTGAGAGCCAGTGTACCACTTCCTATTAGTGATTAATAGCAACCTAGGCCTGATCTCGCACCGTTATTGAGATACAGCGACTTATTGGCTAAAAATCACAAATTTTTTCCACCCCCCTCTCATTTAGCACCCTCATTCGGGGTGCTCCCCTCAGAATTCATGGAAAAGCTTTACGGTTCTAGAGTCTTCCAGGCAGCCAAAGGTGAAAATTTGGTGATCCTAGCTTGCACCGTTTTTGACTACTCCACCCGTGTGACAGACAGATGGACAGACGGACGGATGAACGGTCGGACAAAATTGCGTAGGCTAAGATGCACTAAAGCAGTCTACCTGCTTTCGCGCATAAAAAGTAAGTTGTCTTTAATTGACAAGTTACATTCGCACAAGTATTGCATGGAGATGGAACAAAAAACACAAATAGTAAGTAATAAATAATCATTACACATGTCAAATAACAACAATATATACCAATAATATAAAAGCCACTTATAGCTATTAAGAAAACATTAAGTCTTAAATGATGGCAGAAAATGCGCATGACCTGAAGTTATAGAAATGACTTTCTTAAGGATGCAGTAGTTAATTCAAGCAGCAACTGTTTAATACTGTTTTGGAAAACATCTGTCTGATCATGCAATCTAATCCTCTATAGCAAAGTCAAGGCAACTAAGGGTAATGCCCCATCTACAAGTTTTTCTCAGTATAGAATTCGGTTGGTCTAAGTCAGTCCTGAGACAGAAAGCTAGAAAAACCAAAAGAAGTGCAAAGCATACTTGATACGTAAAACAACTAAACAAACAAAGGACTGAAAATGACAGACACGTCCCTCCCCAAGAGCTTATTCAATCACTAAGTGACGAATTACTGACTCACACTCAGGTAATATGCCTCCGTTTCAAACCGCTCGAGCCTTTGCTTTTCTACATCAATAACTGCCTTCTCCTGTTCTCTGTCGACTTGAAACAGCGATGTCACATCAACGTCTAAACAGGTCAGTCGCTCGAGCAGTGCACCATCAGTGGTGTCCAACGTCTTCCACAGCTGGGAAACACAGCAAACAACAAGGTTATGTCATTGTTGTAATTGTTCAGAAATGGGTGCTAATTCAACAGTCACTGCTGTATGCTAGAGCTAGGTCAGTCTTGGTATTTTAGGTCGATATCAGTATTCTGCATTTTTTGATATTTTCTACAGTTGATATCAGCATCGGTATTTTAATACATCCCAATATTGTAAAATATTGAAAGTACTTTTTCCCAACCTTACCATAAGACATGTATTGAAAAATAAAGATTCATTTTTTTCTCTGCTTGTTCCCTATCGTCCCCAGCTCTCCAAATGGTTAGCCTCCAGAGTCCCTAGCCAGACGTGAAGCTGATATTCAGCCTCTCAACCATAGATTGAACTTGGCATGATGACACACACAGTAAATACATTTATACAGTGCACAATTTCGGCCAAAAAAACTTGCCAAATCTCAGGCAAAAAACAGGATAAAGCATGATGGAAGCAAGTCATGGATATGGTTATGTTACAGTCTGAGGCATTACATGCTGTCGCAATTATGAAGATGTCGTCAATAACATATTATGTTACACAGTAAGTCTGACGTGGTATCCTGACAAAACCTGGACGCAGTGATATAGGCTTAGGTTTAGAAAATAAGGCTAAGAATAGAATTAGGGTTAAGAATTAAGGTTAGGGATAGGGATAGGGATTAGGGTTAGGAATAGGGATAGGTTTAAGTAAGTGTTAAGATTAGGATTAGGGTTAGGGATTATGAATTAGTAATAAGGATAGGGATAGGGTTAGGGTTCATGTAGTGGGCTAGTTTTGATGGTCCAGGTTATAGAGGTTCAGTTTTTGTCGCTTCACTTCTTGACACGAAACAGTTTGATGCAATGGTCCAGTCACGTAGTCATGCAAATAAAAATAACTGACCTCATCTGTTTCTAGCTTCAGACTCTGTAGCCGGCCTGTGATTGTGCGAAAACGTTCCACCAGCTCGTCACCAACCGCTCCATCTGCATTCACTTCATTCTCCTACAAGACACAGCAGGCACTACCATTCACTCAGTCTCAACACATCAATAAATTAATAAATAAATCAATTAATCCCAAATTTTTGAAGTAGTCCAACTAATACAAACTAAGTATATTAGATCAACTACAGGTAGGGTACAGATGGAGTCCAGTCCAGTCCAGGAAAAAAATCGGAAAAAGGATTGCATAAACAGGTTCAGTTTTTAGTTGCTGACAGAAGCAAGATAATGATTCAACAGATATCAGGTCGTATGGCAAATCGTTCCAGGTCCATGAGCCGACAACCAGGAAAGCCTGGTTGGTTGGCAACAGTTGTCAACTTGACCGGAGGTAATGTCAGACGGTTGGTGCCAGCAAAACAGAGAGGTCGGCAGTCATGTAGGCAAGTCAGCAATGTAGTACCATTAGCATAATAACAGCAACAAGAAAAGCCCTGCTAATGCAAAGGGGAAACACGCAACAGTGGTGCACCATCACATGCTAGTGATCTGTAGACTTCATCCATAATCTCATCCGTATGGCTTTTGGCTACAGTTTCATAGAAGGCCCAGTTAAACAAAATCAGTTGCCAGATAGCGCCAGATGACCTATACGGCTCAATATGTATAGTGTTTTACTTGTACTCAACAGAGGGCGCCATTATCTCGCTCTGGCAACGGCATATCGACTGGATATCGCAGATTTTCCCTACCCCGCTCTCATTTAGCGCCCTCGTTCGGGGCGACCCCTTCCGAACTTATGGAAAAGCTTTACGGTTCCTGAAACTAGAGTCTTCCGGGCAGCCGACAGTGAAGATTTGGTGATCCTAGCTTGCACCGTTTTTGACTGAATCACCCGTGTGACAGACAGACAGACAGAATTGCAATGGCTAATACGTGCTACAGCAGTAGATGCTGTTGCATGTAAAAACGAAAAAATCGAAGCATACATGCAGTATGCAGACCAAGCAATTAGATAGTTTCAAAAATGTTTAGCCTCTACAATTGCAGCAAAAGACGATCTTGTTGAAGACTGAGTTCGAGTGTGCAACAACACTACCTTTCGCTGCAATGGTCAAGTCTAATCACTTCCAAAACTGCACTTCTGCTCAATCTAAGTAAAGAAATACATATTCTACTTTTAATAAGCCACCCTATAGCGCTTCACGTTATCAAACCAGTAGCATCAATGTACTGAAAACTTTATGAAAGAGAACACATATGAACTTAATTTAGAGAAAATTTTCAATCGATACAGAGCATCATTTTCTCACAACACTAAACTTCTTATCACATATCTATTTTGTTTGCACAAAAATGCAACATCAACAACGCACATTATCGTCCTTATGTGGCTGGAAATCGAACTTCTTCGGCAGCGAGAAGATCTGATTGTACTGCTGCAGGAATGCCTGGCGATCTTCCAGTTGGTTGAGATCATTGGACTTTGAAGCAAGCAACGCTAGCGAGTCTTGCTCAGCGTGGCACACGTGCTCCTCCGCGGATATAGCTACCATCATTGTCTGAGCGAGAGAGACATGATAACCGTAATCCATTGCCTTGTCAAGCACACAATGGCAACATTAGACAGAATGCAATACGAAGACAGAGCTATTCACTCAGCAATTTCAAAATCATTAGAGTTGTAAGATTTCGTCAAAAACAATATTACAAAACAATAAAAAATGAACCAGCTACACTCTATTTTCTATGTTTTCATTTTTAGTACCGCTGGTAGCAAAGTGCTTTACCATCAAAAATTTTTTTAAAATATGTTTAACAAATATAGTAATCAATAAAATAGTAACAACAACAATGGCTGTCCACATACGTTGATCAGTTCTGGTTGGTCATCAACAAAGAATTTACGTATAGCTGCATTTGTGGATACTAAAGCCAGGATGTAATCATTGCGTGCCCTTGCAGTCTTCTGGTTGCTCTCTGAGAATTTGTTTTGTTGCTAAAACACATACAACACAAACAAATATTAGTCATCAAAAGTAAATTATCTGCTTCACAATTTAGCAGTATGACAAAAATACTAAGTACCATAAGTATTCTAGAAATATATGTCAGCCCAAAGCGCGTTATGTCCACACTTAAGTCACATCTAATAGAATAAGCGTATTTCACTGACCACAAATCAGGCATTAGCGCTATCTGTATTACTGTACGTGGCCAAAACCTGGACCCTTTTTGACACCGATTCCAGAGCCCTCAGGACATTCCATATGAAATGTCAGAGGCAGCTCCTGCAAATCAAATGGCACTAGTTCATTCGGAATGATGAGATTACTGAGTCCACCGGTCTGCCGCTGATCTCATCATCAATCGGCCATCACTGCAACTCTCTCTTCAGTCACATCGCCAGGTTGCAAGGGGACGTTCCAGCTCACAAGGCACTCAGCTGCCACGTTGACCTATCACTCGAACGACCACTAAGTAGCCAATGGAACCTTCGTCCAGGCCACCTCCACAACAGACGGGTTGACTAGATTTGGCGGGACAACAACCTCCCGCCCGCCAACCTCTGAAAACGTGCCATCAGTCGTGGTCACCGCGGGGCGACGCTACGGCCTTTACCGGCTAAGTGCTGACGATGATAAAAGCCACATGTTGTACAGCTGTCCGCCTACAGTTGCGTAAACCTGACCTTGACCTTTCACCCTTTAAACTGACAATTAGCACATTATTTACTCCTGCACTAAGAAACATTCACCGATTTCATTTCAACTCAGCAGCCTGTACAAGAATGATGCAAAAGCAAGCAAGAACTGTATTAGCACAAGCATACAATATATTATAAATAACTACCATTCCACTGCTATACATACTTTCTCGGTTTCTTTATCGTATCGCTGGACTCGCTTGCTGGAGGCACTTTTCTTTGACTCAAGTTCAACACGTCGCTGGGTCTGAACCCGTTGTAGTTTAGTGTGTGACTGTCGACTACGGCCGTGATACAAATGGTACGTCTTCATTGTCTGAACATAAAAACCGTCCAGTTCTGCTGAAGGAAGGAAAAAGAATCAACAGCGACACCTATATAACTACCGTAAAACTTTGAAAAGAAGCCATTAGCTTCTATCAGTACAAGTTCCCTTGACTCCACTGGGGCCCAACCAGTACATACAGTATTTTCCGAAAAAAGATCAGTGTAAGCTGTTACCTAGTAACAAACTGGAATCTGGCTTCTTGTATTAGTTCAAGTTACTTCAAGCCCCTGTGGCCTGTATCTGGGACCCAGCATTTATTTGGGACATGACTTATATTCCAAGTTTTAACTTACATGGTATGTAAATGTTGCTCAATACACATGGCCGAATAAACAGTGAATGAAAAACCCATCCTATCAGCAGTAGAATCTTGACGCTTAATAACATTATAAAATTTTTTCAATATGTTAAGACGATAACAACTGCATAAGTTAGCAAATGCAAATAAAACCAAATCAAGCTCCGTGTTCCTGAATGGAATAATAAACAGATTACTGGATTTCATTTTCACTATAACAACTCTTAAAGCGGTGCAACTGTTGTATACAACTGTTGTATATAACAAATTCGTAAGTGGGTTTATAAGTTTTTACCAGCACACTTTGTCATTCACAACATTTGCGAGACAGTCTGTGTTTGACAGTGAAAAGAGAAACTGACAATTTACTTACACTGTGAAGCTCAGTAGCTACCTTTGTCATCTCATTATGACTGTTGACGGCTATTTCACGACACTGTAAATTGACCACATCACAGCATAGATTGACAACACTGTAGCCAAACAATGTCTCAGCTTTTTACTAAGCACTAGCATGACGACTACTGGTGACTTTTGCAAGACCGACCAATTTTTCTCGCGTTACTCTAGATTTTGGCGACAGTTCCAATTTTACAATGACTTGTCCAAAACTGGCTATAGGGGTTGGCCAGAGGTTTGCCATAGATACAGACTACAATAGCCAAAATTCGCAAAAGACAGATACAATTTATTCCCACCCTAATCACTAACCCTAAACCTATCTCTATCCGTAACACTCATAGTCACACTGTTTGAACTAGTGCCCCATTGGACTAGTGATGTGAAGTGCCCCAAATATCACTGCATAATGAGTTTTCAACAAAACTGCAACAGTTTTGAAACTTCTTGCCAATGCAGCTGATATTGTTCTCAGTCAACATGACAAAATCTAACGATACATACATCCCTCAATCATCAATCAATTAGTCATAAATTATTAATTCAAGAGTTTTGGATGACAATTCTAAGGTTTTTGCAAAAACACTTAAATACACTTGCAGTGTATTGCGTATACTGAGTGAAGAGAAAATCTGCCATCCCTACAGCCAAAACTAAACCAGAAACGTCTAGATACCATAACAGCTAAGATACCTTTTTATAAATGCGCTGCATATCATCAAGAAGTTGCGTGAACTTTGATGTCAAAATGTTACTAAATGTGTCAGCGAGAATGTTGTGGTTTCGACTCTGCTTCGTAGTGATTCCAAGCATCGTCTGCCACATCTTGTATGTGGAAAATGCAGTCCACTGCTCACGCCTAGAAATATTCAACACATCTTCAGCGGTATTATGCTGATTATTAGTAAAAAGCTGGAGTGGAAGTTATCATTAATGGAAAATGAAAATGAACAGAAATTGCTGAAAGTGATAAAACACTCATTACCAGAATGTTATTTGCATTTTTGCTAGCATACAGAAATATTATTTCACTATAACCTCTATTTCATGACGCGGGGTGACTTAACGTCGAATCAACTAGTTGCTTGTTTACCGTAAAACTTCTAATAAACACGACCCGGCGCTTATTAAAGACCTGGCATTTATTTGTATCTTGTACAAATGCCAAAATACTGGTACCCATCAGTCAGGGAAATTAACGTTTACATGACCTCTCACAAAGGTACCCAATGTCTGTTTGGGACCAGCGTTTATTGGAGACCCGGCGATTATTTGACACCCGGCGTTTATTTGTACCCTTGACCAAACCCCCAGCATTTAATAGAAACCTGGCATTTATTGGGGACCCGGCCTTTATTAGAAGTTTTACGGTAGTTAACTTTATTATCTGAAATATTAATTTAAAATCAATAATTACTTTGTTGAAAAGTTCAACAGTGCACTAATACAACAGAACATAGTGTCCATGAAAATATAAAGTCCTTCCCAAGCCACAAGGCCACATGGTGGCACTGACTTCCATTTCCTTAGCTCTTAGTCGAACACCAGCTTACACTGCAATACCGTGGATTCAGCTAATGCATTAAGCCCTGTCACTGTTTATGCCTCAGCCTTCACCGGTACTCAGTGAGCCTACCCAAGTATGGATGGCTAGGCTGAGTTGGCCTGTGGACTGAGTCAACCAAAAGATAATCAATTAAAAAGTAAAAAACTGGTGACAGCCTGCCATTCTAAAGGGCTACCATTCCGAGGGGCTACCATTCAGGATTAGGGCTGGGGGTGAGGATTAGACGTAAAGTATGAGTTGAATAGCGGACTAAAAATAAAAAAATAAAAGCTCAAGAGGCAATATCAAAGGTAAAAAAAGCTAAAGATTGTCAATTTGTATAGCGCATCATCGCGTATACACGCCACTAATGCGCTTTCGTCACTGACGAGAGCCACCGGCCGCCGGCCGCCCAGCCACTGCGTGCAGCCTGCAGACACAGGCTAGCGCAGCGGCCAGGACAGGCAGCCCCAGTTAGCTGTACTAAGGTCCCCACCTTCTGTAACCCATATAATGGGTTACCACTCATTTAACCAACCCGGAAGGATGGCAGGCTGATATGGCCTTGTTGGTTGACTGATAGCAGAAGCTTTACCCACAAAGTGGCCACACGGCCATCCATCAGTTTAGCGCAGAATAGGGAAAGTTCGCCGGCCAGGACCAACAGTCTAACCACTATGCTACGCCACCAACAAATACTGAGAACTATTCCCCGCAAAGACCATGAATGATGGCGTACAGAATGGTGACCCCTCGGAATGGCGGCCCTTTGGAGTGGCAGACCTGAACTAAAACATTTGACAGACATTTCAATTTACCGCTGTTTGTCTGAACGATGCCGAACCATTATCTGCTTCACAAGTTTGTCGAGTCCTCGGGCATACTCTAACTCGACTTCAGCTCTGCGCTGGTAAAAGTCCTGCAGCTCCCACACCATGCAGTAATGAGACTCGAGTCGCTGGTCCAGACATCGTAGCTGCTCATTCAACTGATGACGAATTTCTGTAAAACATAACAACACAGTTATAAGTAAAATAATTCAAATTCACAGCACTGAATAGGACAAATCCAGAAAAACAACCTATCAGCATTCAACTCAGGGAAGGTGTACTTTGTGGAATGCGGATTGCGGAATTTCGCAAAGATGTATTTTGCGGAATTTTATCTGCGGAAAATCTCTGCAGAATAAGGTGTATTTTGCAGAATTAAAATTGCGAAAAATGTTCTTGTTGTTGAGTTATGTCAATTAAATAAGCGTACAATTCTACAGAGCGCTCGACCACCATGCTCACAAGCCTTTTTGTGTCTTGCAGGAGGAGATAGTAGGCTAATTTTTACCACTGTTTGGTAGGAATAACGTGAGAGTTTGCTTCTATCAGACTTTATCCTAAAATAGTCATTCAAACGTCTTATTGTAAAGAATTAACATTCAACTAGAAAAGTTTCTAAAACTAATGCAATGTAAAAAAAATACTCAGTAGCCCTATTTGAGTTGATTTCTGTAGCCGTCTGTGATCGTGCCTTCACGGCAGTCGGTCGGTCAGACGAAACAACACCTGATTACCTGAGCAAGCGACTTGGTCTTTGCTCCACGTCAGGAATCGTTTTTAGACTGGGCCTAAGCTACTTGAGTTGACCTTGCATTCATGTGATGAGCCGGCTTACGCCAGGCCCGTTGAAAAGGTAGGGTAGGGGGCTAGCTACCCCAGGCCCGCGACATTTGGGGGCCCCGCCATCGGCCAGAAATTTAAATAGTATGCCAGAATGTACCATTTTGAAAAAAAATGAAAAAATTTTCTCCTTCTCCCCAAAGGGCCCGGTGAAAATGTTTGGGGGCCCCGCAAAAATGTTTCCCCGAGCACCACTGTGGCTCTCGACAAGCCTGGCTTACGCTCATGAGATAGGCCTAACAGACTTAAAGGCGTTTTAAGAGTTAAGTTGAAAATGTCAATATGAGATTACTTTGCCAACTGCGTGACCGCATCATTTGTGATGTGCCAATGTCGATTCGAGATTCAAATGTAAGCCTAAGCCTGCGCAAAGTTGATTATTTGATTCTATTTGAATTTTGCGAAATGCAGAATGTGGAAAAACTCTCAGATGTAATTTGCGGAACGTTCCGCAGATAAAATTCCGCAAAATACACCTTTTCAAAATTCCGCATTCCACAAATCCGCAAAGCACACCTTCCCTTGAACTCAGTTATGCAGTTTGATGACATGGTGACCTATCAATAATCCAACGGTTCGACAATCCAAAGAGGATTTGATAATCTGAATGTCTTAGAGGTGTCAATTGAAATATATTTTAGGGGGAAGAGAAGCAAAGTTCAATCTGAAAACTGCACTGACATGTAGGCCCACTCACACTTTGCTACTGGTAACTGGTATGCCCATTGCCATATCGACCTATCTTAATTCTGCGAATTCCTGGAGGGCATTTGCTGCAAGCAATGAAACAAAATAAAAGCCAGAAATCGATTAGCACGAAACACCCAGTCACGGACACGATGACAATAAGAAGTGAGTAACTGATACTAGCACAGACTAATGGGATACTCTGTTTATTGGCTGAGTACCTTTTATCTGAGTCTCAAGTTCCAGTACAATTTCCTTATCTTTTTTCATCTTCTTCTCGCTGGGTAGCATGATTCCTGGCAGCCAGAGAACTGTGGCGATTAACCCGGAAACAGCATTTTACAACAGAACGCAGACAATATCAACAGACACACAGCTTCCGCTGGTACCGATCTAAGCTAAGCCGCATGGCCTAGTCCTAGCAGGCGCGAGCTGTCAGTCAGCGACCACCCACCGTGCAGTGCGCGCATGCGCAGATTCCACGGTAAACAATTACTAGTGAGGCGAGACGAGTGAATGTCCCTGCGATCATGCAATTCGTTCGGTTATTATTTGCCGTCTCGGATACGGACGGATCAAGCAAAAGAACTCTCGCAATCCTGGTTCGGTTCCAACTAAAAACTGATCAGCGCACGAAAGATGTTAGTGACTAACGGTGGGAAGGGGAGTGCATCTCCGATCTGAGGTCATAACGATTGCATGATCGGAATGTTTACCTGAAGCCCTTTGTGACTTTGTTACAGCAGCAGCCAGCGATCGAGTCAGTCGCTGTAGGCGGACGGTCGGCTGGTTGGTATCCCATTGTAGGATCGCCTCTGAGAAGTCCTTCCCGCGGCCGACAATTAACAGGCAAAAATCGGCCCGCCCAGGCGGGACGGATTTTAACCGGTAAATTGTCGGCCGAGGGAGACTTTTCTGGGGGGCGATCCTATAATGGGGATATTTTTTATGCGGCCGGCGATATTTTAATAAGGGGACCGCACCTCAGCTGTCTACGCGTAATATGATGATGATCATGATGATGAGACCTATGAAATCCGTGATTATTTTTCCTCGGGCGGATTTTTTCATGGGGGTAGACATTTTAATGTGACACCGGCTCGTGCCCGGATCTCACACAGACTCAGGCTGCAGCTTAGCAATAGCAAGTTACCACGATCTGAATGACTGATGATGTAGCCCATATTAAATTACTAATATAATATACGTCGCACGGTCGTACCGCCGCGATGGTAGAACTTACACGTAAGCCTGATATCACATCGATATAGCCTATCGCAGCTAATTTCAGTCATCATTTCCAAAACAACCTTCGACAATGTTCGACATCATAGACCAAGAATGCGCATTTTACGAATTTTAACAAGTAATTTGAGAAAAGCTCGCGAGACGCGCGAAAGCATTGCGGTGAAATAACCACTTTTTAGAGGGGTAGCTGTCTTTGACGCCCGCCTGCGCCGGCCTCCTTGAACTTAGGCGGTCGGGACTTGAACTGCTAAAATATACGTTGAATGCTGAAAATTTTATATGCAGGTTGTCTTGGTCTATCTCCAGCCATTTCGTCGCAATTCAGTGTTGAAATGTGCGCCGCATCCAAAAATTGCGAAAAATTCACTAAAAACCTCTTTTTGAGGGGTTCAAGGTCGTTCAAGGTCATCGATGTTGATAAATCCAAAAAGCCTGTCACCAGTGCTTGTCATGATAAGCAGCATGTATGTACCTATCTGCAACCGTTTTCACATTATTCGAGCCAATAACGGTAAAATGACGTCTTTTTAAGGGGGTACTCCTCTTTGACGCCCTCGTTCGAGGGGAACCCCTGCACCTAGTGGCACGAAATTTTGTCACGATAAACTAGAGACCTTGGGGCAGCCCACAGTAAAGACTTTGGGATGCTAGCTTGCATCGTTTTGATACAAATCACGAGTGTGACAGACGGACAGACAGACGGACAGACGCCCAGACGATGGCAAAGACGCGCGAAGCAGAATGCTTTCGCACGTAAAAAATTCGTAAAATTCGCGAATTTTTACGCATTTTAAAACGGCCAACGAATTTTAAAATTTACGCATTTTTACGAATTGTAAAACAGCGAGAAAATTACAACATTTTGTACTTTATAAAACTCACATCAACGCATCAACGTATACTTGTGTATTGTGCAAATAACGACGATCTCGGACTCAAGTCTCACAGTTTAGTTTAGTTATTATTAAAAACCTTTAACTTAAAACGTAATTCGCACTAATAATATTTTACAGACGAAAAATAAACAATACTGACGTCAATACGTTTTTACGTCATTGTGACTAATTCACGTTGCTGCTTACGAGTGTCTTGTAAAACGCCATTTTTAATGTACACATAGCCCCAAAATAGCCCAAAGCACTATTACGCATTTTTACGAATTTTTACGCATTTTAAAACCGCAAGTTAAGAATTCTCGAACAATGTTCGACATTGTCATAAAACAGTGGCACAACTTCCTGAGCTCAAAGTAACTCTTGCTTTTCCATAAAGTCGCCGTTTGGTTGCTGCTCCAGTGCAACCATAAAATTGCATGCACAGTGACCAAATCCTAAATGAGTTAATTTACGCAGATTTTTATTGGCCGACCATTGGGTAATGGGAACCATGTCGTGTCATTCATATCATATGTCTGTCTGTTGGCGCAACTTGACCACTTGGTTCAAGAGTTTTCAACTTGGCGTAGCACTACCTATTACTGAACTACCGATTCGATCATCCGATGCTCAGGAAAATTGCAAAAGTTTACTTACTTGTGAAGTCGGTGCGCGATAAACCGGAAATAGTTTTAGGGGGCGTGGTTGTTTACAGATTGCTGTTTACTTTGCGAATTTATATTTTTTGCATTGTGTGATAGGTTTACACCGCTTTTACGGTTTATTTTTCATTTATTTTCAACTTATTGCGAATTTTTGTATATTATTTTGCGGTTAAGTTGGTCTTCCGTGGTTGCAGAAGAATAACTGTGCATCGCAATAGTGTGCACTCTGTGAAACAGTGTGTCGTGAATTTATACTCAGTGAATAAAATTAGTGAATGAATCATACATATTTATTGTGCGCTGCCGCCGATAGCCAGCTGGGTTAAATCATACAAAATGCAAGAAGCGTACACACAACTCAGTGTAACCTTATAAAGAATATCGTAAAAAAATTTTTGCATAACAAGCTGTTTATCATAGATGTACAAAGCGTTCCAGGAAAAATTAAAAAAAACGTTAAAAAAACGTAAAAACGTGGCAAGAATAAAAAACGTTTAAAAACGTTGAATAAAAAACGTTGGCCATAATGTGTTCTTCTTGCCTAATGCCTAATGATGTAAACGCAGTATACCTGGAATAATAGTTTACATAAAGAGAACTTGATTTAATTTTAATTCAGCTGTGTGGTCGTATGACAACAGCATTAAACTAACTAAGTATTCTAGTTTTAAAAAAATGTTTTATTTAGTATATTTGGACTTACTAAGTAAACTGCATCACTATGACCGATATTAATTCATTTCTGCTGTCTCGAAAGTGCTTCACGAAGCTTTTGATGGGATTTTCAATGCACGTTTTTTAAATAAAAAAGTTGAACAAAATAAAAAACGTAAAAAATGTGGAAAGAATAAAAAACGTAAAAAACGTTTTTTACATCTATGCTGTTCATGTTTTGTAGAGTTTATACGGACAAGTGTGGCATAAATAGTTAGAAAAATTATATAAACAAACTAGAAATTTGGGGCAAAGCCCAATGTGAGTCCGCCCAGCGCCCTAAGTCCAACTGGGAAAAAATTAGGGGTGGGGGTAAAATTTCCTTGGCACCAAAGTCACGTGCCGCGAACTCAAATGCATTGGCATACGCCGAACTCGCATTGTCGACTTAGGGTAGGTCAACATGAGTGCTTATAACTTTGTTCGTAGTGGACGGAATTTCACAAAATTTTCTTTGTTCAACGCCCAAAGGATCCTTCTCATCAAAGCCGTTTAGTTTTTGTTGCTATCTTCATCAATTCCAGAGATATTTGCGCTCAAACTCAAAAGTTGTCGTAAATCGCACTGATTTTTGAACGTTTTTTGTCCTCCCAAATTTTAAGGGATGCGGTGCCGCCAAATGTTGTACTTGCGTTAACACCCCAACCTAAAGACACGTCAAGTGCGAAAGTTTCGTCGGGCTACGCTAACTCCGAAGTTATAAGCGCTCCTTTATTAAATTTTAAGCTAATTTTTGACCCCCTTTTGAAAAAAATAGTAACGGGGGCCCCAGTCCCCGGTGGGGGTGCACTAGTAAGACTTAGTCATTTTCTAGCGCGTGTAAAAATTTGGGGGCGCAGCGTCCCTTAGGGGCCGAAATATAATCTTCCGAAATATTCGACTTAGTATAGGTCAACATGAGCCCTTATAACTTGGTTCATAGAAGACCTAAGTTTACACAATTTTTTTTGTTCAACGCGGAATTAACAATATTTGATAATGCCATTTACCGCTTGTTGATATCTCTATCCAGTTTAGAGATATTTGTGGTCAAACTCGAAAGTTGTCGTAAAACGTACTAAATTTTGGACGTTTTTTGCTCTGCCAAATTTTAAGGGGGGCGGTGTCCCAAATTTCGTACTTGCATTAACACCCCAACCTAGAGCCGCATCAAGTGCCAAAGTTTCGTTGGGCTATACCCCCTAACTCCCAAGTTATAAGAGCTCCTTTATTGCATTTTAAGCTAATCTTTGACACCCTTTTGAAATAAGTTGTAAGGGGGGCCTCCGTTTCCGGTGGGGGTGCGCTAGTAAGACTTGGTGATTCTTTAGCGCATGTAAAAATTTGGGGGCGCTGCACCCCCTAGGAGCCGAAATATGGTCTTCCGAAAAATGCACTTTGGGTGGGTACGATTCAACATCGAGATCTCCAAGGTCACTTTACCAAACTTCACCGGACTTGTTTCGCCTAACGCAGGAGGAATCGCGGTAGATGGAATAGAAATCAGATTTTGAATATCTTCATCCGTTTCGGAGATATTCGCCGCTGAACTTCGAAGTTGTCCGAAATCGGGCTAAATCTTGCATGTTTTAGGCCTGTGGAATTTTTGGGGGGAACGCCGCCCTAAATTTTGGAATGGCATTATAAAATTCAGCCTAGTATTGACCACCTTGCAAAATTTCATGCTGGTTGGCCCACATATCTCGGAGATCTCACGCTCGGAAAAAAAAACATCTGGGCTAAAACATAAGCCCTCCAAACAAACAAAAGGCATAGTTTGTATTGCATCTATATTATTTTTTTATGATCGGCTAACTGTGTTTCTGTGCACTCTACAGCTGTGTATGTTGTCAGCAAGTGGCATGGACTGAACGTTGATGTGGACATTACACGAATTGGCTCAGTTTGATATACAGAAAATGTTGTTCTGAGGTAGTCATGCTAGAAATATGGTCATGTCGACAAACAACCCGTTGTATGCTTTACCAGTTATACTTGGTGATTGCTGCTGTTCTGGCCATAAATTTCTACATCATACTGCGATCAACTGTACGCGATGGTGATTCAGCATGTTCATGCTCAGAAGCAAAACAGTTGAATGCTGCTTTCGATGGCACTGACACTTTCAGTCCGCGGAAAATTGCATTCGTTATTTGGGATTTTGAAGACTTTGAAAATGATATTTGTGACACAGTTGGAAATTTATCCGCAACAAAAGCTGACATTGTGATAGTTTCAGATCACAGTCCGTATCCACCGCTTGCACTTCCAAGGATTGACAATATTCATCTAGTGACCACAGATGCACGTCTGAGTAGTTCTGTGGTTGAGAGACGATCAGAGTTTTATATGAGTAATGCATCTTATGTGTTCTTGGTTCCAGATGGTATTAGAATATCTGGAAATCTACAACATGCAGTGGAGTTTTTGAGCGAAGTTTCTGCTGTTGATCGAACTATTGCAATGGTTGCTTTTCCAGTTGAAAACACTAATCATGTGTGTCTTGATTTGAATGTAGATGCAAAAAGATGGACGTTAGAATACAGGGCAGCTGAGAATGACACATACTGTGATGCCATTAGCAGTAAAGAATTTGTACTGTTAATGAGAAAGGAGACTGCATTGAGTCTCCCTTCTCCATTTCTTCGTCCATTCGGCAATGCAATCTTTATTCAAACTGCTTACCGCATGCTGAAGTTGATCATAGACAAACGAAGAATTCTGTCTGTACATATCACAGCTTTGTATAAAGATAGCCACAACAGATGGAAACACAGTCAGGCCGAACAGACACATCTCCAACTTGCGTACAAAGAGCTTGGTTTCAAGCTCATTAAACATGCAAATGGCAGACATGGATGGTATGGCTGCAGCCGAGATACAGCTCGCTGTTTTGGCACAGTCGTTGATGATATGCCGGAATACATCTATCAAGGCCGATGGACTCCTCCTTGTTGTCTTCGTGCTTTGCGCGAAACTGCAAAACATGTGTTCCGGATTCTTGAATCTGACCATGTGCGCTACTGGCTTGAGGGTGGCAGTCTGTTGGGTGCAGCTCGAAATGGTGATATTATACTATGGGATTATGATATTGACATTGGCATATATCGTGATGACATTCTTCACTGCAGGCATCTTTCCGATGTTCATCGCACTGGTATAGCCGTTGTCGATACTGGTGGCTTTGTGTGGGAGAAGGCCACAGAAGGTGATTTTTATCGTGTTCAGTACAGCCAGACGAATCATCTACATGTTGATATATTTCCATTTTATTCTCAAAATGGCACGATGACAAAAAGTACGTGGTTTAAGTCTCACCGTCAAGACACAGAATTTCCAGAAAGTTATATTTATCCACTTGGAAAAGTAAGGTTTATTGGTATTAACGTTTCTGCACCAAATGACATTCGTAAGTTTTTGGAGTACAAGTTTGGTATTGGTGTTATTGAAAATCCTCGTTTTCCCAATGAACAGGCTGTAACGTGATATGTGCTTTAGAGATAGCTTTGTAATTTATATTGCACATGTTTGTCATCTGCTGCAGTTACATTTGTGCCACATTTGAATTGAAAAACAAAAGATTGTGATAGCCTGGGGCTTGAAAGTTTTGTTGTCAAGTGTACGCAAAGTTGCAATTACTGGAAGCACTGTTTTTAGCTCAAAATGCACCAGAAACCATTTGGCAGCCGGGCTCTGCTCAGACCTGCTTGGGGAGCTTACAGCGCTTCCACAGACCTAGTGGGGTAAGGGTATGGGGCCCCTGGGTTGGAGAATGGGGGAAAGTGGAATGCATAGGGGAAAAGGGGAGGGAAGGGCAAGTGAGGGTAGTGGAGGAAAGGGGATCAGTGATAAGGAAGGGGAGAAAAAATGGGATGGGAAAGCAGGGAAGGAGGGGAATGTGAGGGAGAACTGGAGCCCAGTTTTGATTTTAGATTTTGGGGATGGAAGCCGCTGGTGATACCGCCTGTAACATTCAGATCATATAGACCCTCATCTATATAAATTGGTGTTAGAATCACTCTTTTTATACTTACTTGTAGTGATCTTGAAATCACACGTTACAAGGTAAGTTGTCGCTGAAGTTGTAAAATGAGATTATGCAGTCATCCAATTCCAATACAGATTTGTGACATTTTAGCTGAGCATAGATGGATTCTGATTGTTGGGTCACAAATATAGTCTTGAGTCAGATTTACTAGTCAGACCATGGGCCATCTCATTTTATTGGAGTCTCTTTAAGATGTATATTATAAAAAAAATTTTATTTGCAACTCTTAAGTGTATTTTGGCCTAAGTATGGCCATGAATAAGAGCATTAATCGTTGAACTCATATTCAGCCACTGGCTGACGTTGTGCACTTTAAATATGCACTTACTTACTTACTTACGAAATAACTTGTACCAGTAATGTTTTTTTTATTAAAAGCAGCAATTAATGATATTTTTCATATGTATGAAAACTTATAAGCATGCTCAGTTGCTCATGCAATCTGTCATAAATTTGTCACTGCAGTTTGGTGCACAAGTTCCTGTGTTGAAAATTGTAATTTAATCTTGATGATGACCGATCAATGGAAAATTGTTTTTGCCGACAATTCCTGCTTGTTATGATGTCGTGACAGCATTTGTATTGAAAATATTATTAGCCATAATGCTATTTGTCATTTTGATGAAAACTTTTGTGATTTTGATGGCAGTTTTATTTTTTCAGTGTTAGCCTTTATATTGACCTTATGCTCATATTTTATTTATTTTCAGTGTTGTTAAACTGTTGTTCTCAGTATTAATTATTGTTTAATAGTTATTTACATCAGACTTTCAGTACTGCCTTGAAGTGTATTAGAGTGTTGCATTTGTATAATGTAATAGCATTCTTGAAGTATAGCTTTTTATAATCAGTTCTGGATTTTCTTGTTGTAATTGTAAAATTTGTAATGTAAAAGTGTAAAATCATGTTAAAGCTGGCATCAGAACAGAAACAGTTTGTTCTAGAGCTGCTGTAGACATGTGCTAAATACCACTGAATACAACAACATGTGTTTTAATCTCACACATAAGAAGAATGAAGTGTAATTTAAGTGCCCTTTATATGAAATTAATTGATAAAAAAGTAGAATCTTGAATGATGTTAACCATGGTTGGCAGCTGACCAGCTGCGCCATCAAATTGCCATTGCACGAAGATGTAAAACTATAATCGCTCGTAATAGGTGTATGTTGCTTATTATTAATGCTATACATCCCAATTCTGTGGAATTTATACGCTTTATTGGAAAAGAAATGTGAAGTTTTGTAAACTGAAAATTAGTTGAGCGCCCAGCACAGTGCACAGAATATCGTAGTCGAGTTCGAGGTCAAGTCTTGACTTGCACAAAACCGGAAGTGTAATGGTTTTGGTATGGTGGTTTTTGTCGAGATCGAAAAATAAGATTAACGATGTGCGCCGATTACAGTTAGCATTCGAAAAACTGCCGGACGATTTGTTTCTTGCAACGCCGTCTGACTTGTGCGTAACTTTTCGTCGTTGATCGGTCGTTAACGATGGACTGATTCGGGCACCTGGCTGCTCGGTCGTGCTGCCGCGGTGCATTATGGATTCACTGGACGAGTCGTGGGTGGAAAAGAAGCTGCTGGCGGCGACGAATACGCAGGAGAGCGTGCAGAGTCTGTCGATGTGGGCGCTGCATCACAAGACGCAACATGAAAAGATCGTCGCTATATGGTTCAAAGTGCTCAAAATGGGTACACTTGTTTTGCCTGAAATTTTTCGTGATATGCATCACTGCCGGAGCATAGAACTGGGAAATTTGTTATGACATGTTGACACAAATAATGCAAATTGATCGGCTTTTTATTTGTTTGTGAATGGTCTGCAGTGGCTCTGCATCAGTGCATTATCGAGGCTATGGGTAAAAAGCAGATTGTGGATATGTGGATCTGCAGATTTTGCAACAGCTAATGCTGTAATTAAGCTGCAATTTATTCGTTTAAACATCTCCTAACCCTATTCCTAACCCTAGCCTTATCCCTAACCTTATCCTTAATCTTAATTCTATTCCTAACCGTAGCGACATCCGCATTTTCGCACATCCGCTGATCCACTTTACCATCATCCCATTATTGACACATCGGCTAAATGGTGAGCAGGGCCATCAAATTCTATTTTAGAATATTTGCCACCATTTTATGTCACGGTTCTGTTGTGATTTAGGACACGACATTTAGTGTCACAGTGTCATGGGTGAAGTTTTTTTGGCATCTGTAGTTTGTATACATGTTCCATGGTGTGTGGCGGGGGACCGTTTGAGGTATGTGGCATGCAACCATAAACTTAGATAGCTACCTAGCTTTAGTTAACATGGTGAAATTTCAGGTTGTGTGTATGTTTTTGTAAAGTGTTAACTCAAATAGAAGGCATTAGCTTCTATTAGTACAAGTTGCCTGGATTTTTTGGCCTGCGTTTGGAACCCAGCATTTATTCGCACCATGGCTTCATTTTGAAGTTTTACGATAAGTGTGTTAAATGTAGATGTTGTGATTTTGTTGTTGCAGCCAAGCTGGAGCTGCGCTTGACGCTGTTCTACGTGTGCAATGAGGTGGTCCAGACTTGTCGCAAGAAGCATGCTGTTGTCTACAAGGATGCTTTCAAGGAGATCTTACGAGATGCCGCTCTGCTTGTCAGGTTGCTCCAATGCTAATTCTTTCAATCTGTTTGCTGCAGTAATAAAAATTAAAACATTGTGAACAGCTGTAATAAAACAAATGGTTTCACTAGTCCAAAGGGCACTAGTCCAAACAGCAAGAGTGTTAGTGATAGGGTTCGGAAGGAATAAGAACAAATTGCATCTTTAGCTTTGGTGGACCTTAGCTATGGCTATGGCGGCCTTTGGATATGGTGAAACCTGGCTATGGCAGACTGACTTATAGCCAGTGTTTTGTGTTTCTGTAAGGGTTAAACTTTCTGTCTATTGTAAAGTTTAAACTTACTGTTCCGTTAATATGTGTTTGTGTGCATTCTGCCTGAAAAGGTCGTCCCCGAAATGAACTATAATGTGTCGGGTGGGACGTTAAACCCTACTCATTCACTCACCCTTAGTGACCAGTTATGACACCAACCAAACAAGCAAACAATGGTTGATATGTATTATGTGAGGTGAGGTATCCTGTAGTGCTATAATGCTGTTTTTTGGTGATGGAAGGGCCTCTGGTCTGTGATGCATCTGCTACAACACTACAACAGTACCCACAACTTCTGAATTTTCGGAACCAGCTTAATTCCAAAAAAGTGAATCGATTAAAGACAATTACATTGTGTCTCAAAAAACATCCCCAACATTTTTGACTGTAACTTTCAAACCAATTGTCAGATTTTGATAATTTTTGGTCCGAATATTCCTGACACAACTTGCCATCAAATGACCGTTCAGTTTCCTACCTCACCCATTGTATGCTTCTGCACTACCTAGGGAAATCAGATCAAGTGAAATATGTGTTGAAATAAACAGAAAATCCGAAAAAAAACATTTCCGACATTATCAATCATAACTTGAAGAAAGATTAGCAGATTTTAATAATTTTTGGCAAAAATATTTCTGACACAACTGGCTATTAAATACATGTTTCGGTTTCCATCTCACCCAACGTCTGCTTTTGCATTACCTGGGGAAAGCAGACCAACATAATACGTGTTATAAAGTGAATGAAAAAATGTTGATAAATTCCGTCGGTCCTGATCTGTGGGCCGGTCTGTTACAAGGTTTGACTGTCATGCAGCGGTGTGTTTACCAGATGAAGTTTAGGAATGTTTGTGAAGTCAAGAAGCGACTGGTACAGCCTGGATTGGTCTGGAGCAGAACATTATTGATACTGTTGTCAATGAATGGAAAAAGTGTCTCCTTGCCTGTGTTCGCATAGTGGGCAAACACTTCAAGCAGTTTTACTACTGGCAGTTGAAAATTGGACAACTGGATGAAGTGTCAGCCATAGTGTCAGAAATGCGAACAAAATGTGTTTTTACGCGTCATATTAATTAAGCAATCATATCGCATTGGATGAAAAAAGTGATATTTCGCTTTGTGTTTTCTCCAGGTAGTGCAGAAACAAACGTTGGGTGAGATGGGAAACTAAATGGTCATTTGATGGCAAGTTGTGTCTGGAATATTCGTACTAAAAATTATCAGAATCTGATAACTGGTTTTCAAGTTACAGCTGAAAATGTCGGGGATGTTTTTTTTGAGACACAGTATGTGTGTGAATGTGAAATTGCATGAAAAACATGCACAGCGCTGCACGTAAATTTAGGCTGCTGTAATACTCAAAAACCGTAGTAGAATATTACCAGTACCTTATTGCTAACATTTTTCTTTTTCTTGATGGTGAACTCCTGTCTCCTGTCCTGCCATGTCATTGCCATACTAATGACTTGGCACTAAATGTCCTTATCCTGTTCTATCTTATTTTATACCTATCACAGTATTAGAAATATTAGTAGCTACGATATCCAAGTTTTTCAGTAAAACGAACTTGTAAGTTTGTGAAGTTGCACAGTTATGACAGTTTGTGCTTACGTACATCCAAGCATAGATCTACATGATCGGAATTCAGAAATGAGCAAAGAAGATGTCAGTTCACAAACAATGCAAATAGCACTTGAATACACACATTGTTGTGTTTCTTTTTTTGCCTTTGTGGCATAAGTTGCATTATTGTCATTTTTTGTCTTAATTTGACTGTTTCAGGGATGCGTCCATCCGCTCGAACATTGAGCGAATTTTCAAGATATGGGGTGAAAGAGGAGTGTATGATCCTCAGTTTGTGAGCGAACTGCTGGCTCTTTTAAGTGAGTTATGCTATTAATATATCAACATATTGATCTTGAATTGCTGTTCTTATTGAAGCTTTTGCCTGCTGCATTGTTATTGATATAACATAGATTCTTGTTGCTGTAACCACATGCACAAGGTTGATTATCTGGCTACTCTCTGGGGTAGCAATTACAGTATTGTTTTCAACGTCGTCGCTAAGTATTTTTTTGGTTTTTTCTTTGTTACCATGATAACTCAGGAATCGCTGCACTTAGATGAACTTTTGCATCAATGTGTACCTCCACACTCACAAGAACCCTATTGCATTTCAAGGTCAGAGGTCATAAGTAAAGGTCACATGATCAGTGATTTTCAGATACTTTACTACTTTGACATAGGGTCTTGCCGTGGCTAGCAGGGCTAGCTATGCCAATGGCTATCGGCTGATGCTTATGTCGTTGCTATAAATATAGCAGCATGCCATGGCAGCCAGCATGCTCAGCTTTAATCTTGTGAATGCTTGACGGTTTAGTTTAATGATGGGTTTGTATATGCAGACAATACAAAAGTGAAGTCTGCGCTGAAATCTCGCCTTCTTGCTGATTTCACGGTATGTGGTTGTCATAGTTGATATATGTCATTTATGACTGGCAGCAAGTGATAGAGATTGACATGTAATGACTCAGCCACAATAGCAGTGTGGTCATTGACATGGTCATATAATTTGTAAATTCAGAAATGAGTGTACTGGATATACATCACTTGAGTTTACGTACAATTTATTCTTCTTAATCTGATGTCTGCTAAGAGCTTTTTCGATTAACTTTATTTTATTTAAAAAGTGAACTGAAAATGAGTATTCATTTGCAGTGTAGCTGTCTGGTGTTAATCTGTACTAGTTGTGTAATGTTTGGATTAGCTTTAGTCTTAGCTGCCTTTTCCGATTATCTTTTTTCTGATCTGGTAGATATTCGCAAGTGTTGTTTCTTAGAAGAAAGATAACATGGAAGTTAGCCTTTGTTCATATTAGCGATTATCTTGGTATTCATTCTAAGAGGAAGTGTTAACTATATTGTTAGTCCTGCTTCTCGAGGAAACACGAACTCAGGTATTATCTTTCAGACAGTTACAGTGTGTTTGTATGCGTGTACACAGCCACACAAGCTGATGCAGAGCATTCTGAGCTGTGCTCAGCTTGAAGATGCTGTAGAGGAGGAAAGACTTTTGCTCTCCAGTGCTGAAGTCGACGTCGAAGATGTCGAGACTTTTAAGTCCCAGCTCAAAGGTTTCCATTGCATTATTTACTCTTGCTGATTCCTGGTTGGTGAGAGGGGTTACCACCATCATCTGTTGGTGGCGTGGCGTAGCGGTAACACATTTCATTCGATCAACAAATTTGTTCTATGCCGGTCTGGGTTAGTACTTGGATGGGTGACTGCCTGTGGCCATGTAAACCATCTCGGTATGTAACCAGCTGCCTAGGCCAACTCAGCCTTCCATCCCTCCATCATAGGTAAATTGAGCACTAGTATATCTGGCTGTGGTTAAGGTGGGATCCTATATGGCAGGTGACGCTCCATAGCTCTGAGATGCTCTTCCGTTAAGAGCTACAACACCATCTTCTCCAGGAAATTTCACAGGGGTCGTAGATTGGTTGAAACTTGGAGGTCTGGCTGGCCATGTCTCCATCTGAGCCTGGTCCTGTGCTGGACACTGGAAAACATTATTCACTTGTTCGTTGTCATTTCTGATTTTCAGCAGAGATAGCAACTAGCAAGCAATGATGGAACATTATTTTTTGGACTTTTGTCAACTATATTACTCAAAAGCTATTTGTGGGTATTGAAGCAGTTGTTTGGAGGGGCTGGTAATGGTTCAGTGAGGAAGTGGTTGATTTTGGTGGCGATACAGTTTTTTGGGGGATTTTATCTTAGGCTATTGTGCAAGTTTTTTTGCTATTATAAGATGGCATCTGTGTTTTTGTGTTTGCCTCCGGCAGCTCTATTGTTGGTAGAGGTTTTAGGTTTCTGATGGATTTTAGATAACTGTCTGCACAACATGTCATTAATTTGGGCTTGAAAAGTGACAAGTTTGATCGTAATGTACTGTAAAGTAGTGACAGTGTGTTTACATGATTCAGAATTTTAAAATTCAAAATTTTGCAAATGGCTGCCATTTTTTTGCTATTGGTTTATTATACACACATTTAGTCATACACAGTTTCACCACAGTGAAGAATCACAAGTGTGGGCATGTCACGTGTCTTGACAGGAGAGTGTGTCTGCACAGAGCAGATTTGAGTGGCCTATTTTTATATGTACCCATTGTTACAGTTATATCAGAAATAGCAGTTCTAAGTTGGTGAATAGCAGATCTCGTCTGCACGTTCTGACTTTGTAATTTTCGTTACTCGTTCTGTGCTAACATAATCTTGTTAATCAGTGGAAAAAGTCCTCATCTGTATTGTTGTCTGACAGATCGGAGTCAGGGCGTGGAGTATGCGGATGACTTAGCAGAGTCGTGTCGGCAAGTGCGCACGTTTGTCACTAACCTAGAGACGGAGACGAAGGAAAGGGCGGCGTTGATAGAGATGTTAGAACAAAGTGAGCTTTACTACGATGCGCAGTCAAATGAAGCTAACACCGTTGCCATGGTGAGTGGGTGTGTGTGCTCATCTGTCAACATCTTTTGGTCTGTTGTATTCTGGATCAGTGTTGACATACTGACCTTCATACAGTAACGAATGTTTTTCTTTGAAACATGTAATGACCGATCAGGTTGTCTTGAAATAATGACTAAGGCCCAAAGTTTTCCGTGGGCCGTGGAATTTTGAATTGAGCCACGGAATTTGCCCTTTTCCGCGGAATTTTGATATTTGCAAAATTCCGCAGAAAAAGGCAAATTCCGCGGCAAATTTCACGGAATATTGTGCAAACTGAGAAATGATTGATAATCAGTACTATCGACGGCTTAACAACGTAACTTAATAGACTCTTTATATCGTCGAAAAAATCAAACCAAACTGCTTATAGTTGTGATCCCTACTAATAGCTATCAAAATCACAATCATAAATAAACACAATTTGACTTGAGAGATTGCGCTTTTAAAAAGAAAAAATTATTGATAATTTTCTTTGAATGTTGCTAGCATAACTGAGCAAAACACCAGCCTTCAATAACTGAAGTTTTTTTGACCGGATAGAGTTCAGTTTACTCACAAACGGATGGCCATAGCGAGACGCGGAATTTGAACAATTTTGCTGCGGTGAACCGCGGAATTTTGCGAACTGACCCGCGGAATTTGGCAAAATTTGCCACGGAAAACTGTGGGCCCTAATAATGACAATAGAACAACTTTGTGACTGTATGTAGCAGACATGATGTATTGTGAGTTGATAGCATGTAGCAGGGCTCCCAGTTGTTTTGAAATTCCTGAAATTTAACAGATGTCCTGAAATTGTCCTGAAATCAGCAATTGTCCTGAAATTTGACTTATTTTGTCAGAATGTCTTGATATGGACCTTTGTTATGCTGTCGTTACGTCACTGCATTCATTTTGTACTTTACTTAGTTAACAGGACTCTTATCAGTACTTTTGGCTTACTTACTTACTTACTACAGTTTTGCCTTAGTATGTTCATAACAGTGCTTTAGTAACATTTTAGGACTGCAATACTGATCTGCTTCAATGAATAACATTTATGAGGACAGAAAAAAATGTGCATTTTCTGCGTCTTGAGCCTTGCGAAACCGACAAAAATGTCATGAAATTGTCTTGAAATTTTGTAAACATTGGGTTCTGAAATTTCACTTCTTGCTCCTGGGAGCCCTGATGTAGCAGGTTTTATTTTTTCTGCAGGTGCCCTGTATAGATCCTGGGAGCTGTTACATAGGCCTGATTCATTTCCAGGCCTGATATTGTAGAAGGCACATGAACTGTGATTTTTGTTTTGTACTGCTAGCTTGAGACGATGGGATAGCTCAGTTGGTTGAGCACCGAGCCTTGGATCACAAGGTCCTGGGTTCAAATCCTGTCAGGGTCGACTCAGCCCTTCATCCATCTTGGTCGATAAAATGAGTAGCACAACGTGCGGAGGTAACAGGAGTCTCTGTTGAGGACTAATCCACCCAACAGAGATGTATGCAATCTCGTGTTATACTCCCTGTCTCAAAGATATCGAAAAGGGATGAGCTAGGACTCTACCGTGGATACCGGCCTCGTGCAGTATAAACCCTTTACCTTACTTCTAGCTTGTGTGTGCGCACTGTGCATCTTGCTGGTTCTTACTACGTGCGTGTATTTGTGTATGTAGATAGTTTATTGTTGTAATTTAGATGTTTTGAGTTAACTAAGTAAGTAAGTAACTGCAGTGCACAATGTCATTGGAAAAACCGCTGAATCTAAGTCGCTGGGGATGGGGTGGGGACTATTATAGCCTGATAACTTGGTTGTTGAAAAATACCTTTCAAGTGGTGACAAGAATGACAAATAAAAGAGGAATATATAAGCATTTGTTTGAATTTTTTGTTGATTTTTTTTATCATCGCCAGTGCAGCTTATTGCCTGGAGTGACCATCCACTAAATGATTTGCAGTATGTCAAGCAGGATGCTTAACTCGACACATTCACTCATTTTTTTCTGCAGGCGTACAAGACGTTTGGAAATCGTGTCATGGCTGTGTGGAAAAAATTCGAGGAACGGCGAGCAGCTATCCAGGCGGCGATCGAGAGTCCAACGGATGAGGCCGGCATGAGCAGTGCTTCTTCCGTTGTTGATCAAGAGGCGGAGGACAATGATATAAATCCACCAGATGATGATGTTGATGATGATGACGATGATGATGCTGGAGCGGATGACATCAATGATCCATTGCCGTACATCGGTCCTGCATTCATTGATGAACCACTGAACGATGAAGATATATGTAAGCTAGCTGTTTATGTGCACATAGGTCGAAAAAGAAATTTCTGCACTTCCGTTTCCTGTTCATCCCTAAAAAACTCGTGTCCTTAAAATATTTTTGTAGATGGTACACAGCTCTTTATAGGAAACTGTTGCAGAGCTACAGAACATCACCTGCCATGTGGGATTACAGTCACATAGTATTATCAGTTACCCAACACACGTGAATGTGTTCTGCCTTAACCCCAGTTGGTCAGGCTAGTACTTGATTATTCACCCCGGAGGGATGGAAGGCTGAGTTGTCCTTGGTGTTGGTTATATGCCAAAATGGTTATCTGTTCGCAGACAGACTACCCATCCAAGTAATAACCACTTGATAGTGACTCGACCAGGAGTTCAGTTAACTACCTCGCGATTGCAAGTCTGATGAAACTGGTTCTGTTTTGGTTTACTTTCGATCAGCTGGCAATACTTTAGATTTAGATAAATGTGACGTTGTTGGTTTGGGTAATGGGAAAGTTGCGCAGACTGTATAAGTAGAGCTTTTACAGTATCGTTTTTTGTTTAGGGCGATCAGGTGTTAGCTGGACAGTCAAAGTAAACTACTTGAACAGTCAGCATAGATGTCAAAATTAGTTGCAGAAGAAGTAGAAGGAAATATTTGAAAATGAATGTAACATTGATAATTATATAGCATCTGTGTCATGTTCAGTTATTTCACTGTTAAATGATCGGTTTAATCATGCAAAAATGTGTCACAGTGTTACTGTTGATCTTTCGCTGACCGATTAAGGTGCTGTTTGTGCTCACTATAGTTATATTCAACGACGAAGCTGTGGCAAAGAAGGATGCAGTGCCAACTACCAGTACACGTAGTAAGTTCTGTGCGCCTATTACTCATATAAAATTCTGTTAGTGTAACAGTATCATAGTAAGCAATCATGCAATAAATCAGTATTGTTTTTTCTAGCTGCACTGGCCTAATGTAGCTTCGTTACACCTGTGTTATGACTCGGGTACATGGTTCTGATGGAGTCGCATTTTCGTGGTGGAACCAACAGCCGGCTGGTTCGGTTGTCATTGAAAGAATGTCGACAATAAGCCTCGGCATGGCATGTCGACATCTGTACCCGATGACAATCCGTCTGGCACAACGGCTGCAAACGACTCCGTATTCCCTCCCTCACTCTTCTCGTATCATCTCTGATGAGAAAAGAAGAGTTAGTGGGCTATCACAACAACAACGTAACTAAATTTATTTATGATTTTAAATTTGTCTTCAGACACCATCTGCTGGTATTGTTGTCAACAAATTGTTGTTTTGTAATTGACTCATTTATACATCAAATTTGACTGTTAATACGTTTTTCATGAACATATTGTAGGTTTTGATTAGGGAGTCATATTTTTCAGACCATCTATTTACGTAAGTTGCTAATTTGGAACTAGTTAGGTCTCACTTTTATACTAACATGCAGCGTTGTTATGCATACTGCCCCTGATGTTTGCAGAAAGTTTTGTTCCAGAGCATGCGGGCAGCAATGGAGAATGAATGAGACGAAAAAGTAGTAGTAGAATGATGCAGTAGTTAATGCGGTTGTTTTTGTGGTCGTAGAGAACCGCAGTGACGGGTCAACGCCAGCAAGACGGTCGAGGTCCAGCAGCGAGATGAAGTACTCCAGTTCAGAAGCCTCTCCGCCGCCTGCCCCACCACCGAAAGCATCTCCTCCGCCTCCACCGCTGCCACTGAAAGACGGTTCACCTGTACGGACGATAACATTGCGTCGACCTTCTTACGCGTCGGTGGTGAAACAGCAGCCAACCACGTCACCCCCGGCACAGACCACTGCAAGAGATGCGACCACTGACAGCAAACATGGTATTGTGCATCATGGTATAGCTTTTCATAGGAAACCCATGTCATAGGTGGAGCATCACTTGCCATATGGGATCGTAGGGTGTTATCTTCCACCCGACTTGGGTGAACGAACCCCGGCTTAGCTTCAGCCAGACAGGCCGTTTCTTGATTTGTTAGCCCCATATGGATGGATGGAAGGCTGATTTGATTTTGGCATTGTTACCGGGGGTATATGCCTAAATATAGTGACACGACTGGGAGTCGAACCCACCACTAGCTGCACCATTTTGCATCATTAGGGTGGCTTAGTAATATAATGGTAGGACGTTGGACTTGGAATCAAGAGGTCGTTGGTTTAACTCTCGGTTGGGTCACTATCAAGTGAGTACTACTTGGAAGAGTGACTGTCTGCGGACAGGTGAATCATCTAGGTGTTAGGTATGTTAACGAGACTCGACTCGCTCGAGACTCAAAAAAATAATTCTCTATCTCGAGAATTATATTCTTCGCTCGTCGAGAATTCCGAGAATCTCAATAGAACTGAATAAGCAGCCTTTTGTTCAGCGCCGGCCGCAGTTTACGACCGTTTAGGAGTCAATTGAGCACAGGCTTAATTGAGTTGGGCCAGAGGAGGCGGCTGCTTTCCCTTTCCACAGAGCTGCATGCTGGGTGTCCGTTGGACTGAGCGTGCGGCCGATTTTCAAAGCCCCAGAGTCCCAGATGTTTCTGATTGATATCAAGTGAGATAAGCTGCCAATGCTTGCTGGGAAGACTGCTCACTCAGGGCATTTATTTTCGCCACTCCTGTAATGACCTGTATATCTGCTCAAATTTCTTTTATCCTCAGTATCTTGGTCTACGCTGCCTGTGCCTACCCTATATAAGTTGCATGCTGCCGCTGTCAGTTGGGTGATTCGTCGGTTGCATCTAGTAAATAGTGAATACTGTTGTATAGCCTACTGTTGGAACTTTGCATTAAATATCAGTAGTAATGGCGCATAAGTCGGCAGTCTGGAGTTATATGAACAAGTTATCAAGTACAAAAGTCAGTTGCACGCTGTGCAAAAAAAAGAGTTCAGTGTGTTGGGCGGCCAGACGTCTGGGCTGAAGTGCCACTTGCAGTTTCAGCATCTAATAAACATGGGTGATGTTAAAGGTAGCGACGAGAAACAAACCAAGATTACTGCGAGTGCAGTACGACCTGTGAGCACGACACTTGACAACGCCATTACAAAGCTGATCGGCAGTCTTATAGCCGAGAATATGCTGCCAATATCAATTGTTGAGTTGACAGCTTTTCTTGAGCTGATTGGCTTCTTGGAGCCACGCTACAAGGTGCCTCGCCGTGCCATGACAGCCATTCTTCACACTATGAAAGAGGACCTCCATACTCAAGTGCAGAATGACTTAGCAGCAAATAAACTGACAAAAATCGCATTGATTACGGACATATGGACTAGCTTAACCAATGAGGCGTACGTAAGCGTCACAGGCAGTTATATCACGGATGACTAGAAGTTGAAGACACCAATGCTGGCGAGTTATTCCATGGAAGAGTCATACAGGAGACTATATCGCGCAGTGCTTGAAGGAGACAACCGATGAGTGGAAAATCAATTCACAGATTTCGTTGGTTGTCCACGGTGGTGCGTTGAACATCAAGGAGGTGGGTGGGATGAACATTATGCAATTCCGAGAACTCGTCGAGTCCCGGGAATAGAAATTCTCGTATTGAGAAATAAAATTCTCGAAAATTAACGTCCCTACTAGGTGTATAACCAACATCAAGGTTAACTCAGCCTTTCAGCCTACCGAGGTAGGTAAATGGAGTACCGACCTGTCTGGCTGGGTTTAAGGTGTGGGCGGGTTTAGCTCTGTTTGCATATGTGAATGTACAATAGCTTAAATTTGTACTGGCCGCAAATAAAAGCATTTGAGTGAATTACGGTTTCATGCAAAAATGAGAGACGGTCAAAGATTTTTCAGTGTCAATGTATTACACAAAACCTTTATTGTCTATGCATCAGTAAAACGTACTTTCCTTGCGTATTCATGTGAGCAGCTTATGGAAGTGATGTCATTGTAATTTGCGACGTCATAGGCATTAAGCTGAAATGATTTGGAGCACTAACACAAGCAACATTTTGATCAGGCTGGTAGGTGCATAAAACTTTTTCAGTCTGTAGCTGGATTTACCAATCTTGGGCTCGATGGCATCTGATTTTATGGAAGCCCTGACAAATACGTTTATGAATTTTTTACTTGTGTCTGTGAGTATACTATAGTCTAACTTCCGGTGGCCACAAATAACAGCATTTCAGACAATTAAGATGCAATGCCAGTGTCAGAAAGATTTTATTGAAAAGGCCGATCAAGATTTGTGACTACACTGTGTCCCAAAAAAACATCCCCGACATTTTCGACTATAACGTGAAGAAGGATTATCGGATTTTAATAACTTTTGGTACGAATATTCCTGAGATAACTTATAGTCAAGTGACAATTTAATTTCCCATCTCACTCAACATCTGTTTCTACACTACCTGGGGAAAATAGAACAAACAAAATATCACTTTTTTATTCAATGCAACACGATTGCTTAATTGACATAACGCGTAAAAACACATTTTGTTCACATTTCTGACACTGTGGCTGACATTGTCCATTTTTCAACTGCCTACAGTAAAACTGCTTGAAGTGTTGGCCCACTATGACACGTGCACACTGGCCCACTTGACAGCTGCAGTATTGATAATGTTCTGCTCCTGACCAATACAGGCTCTACCAGTCACTTCTTGAC